>ERZ773148.60-NODE-60-length-82872-cov-6.824988_pt1 | contig 82872 bp, 66 predicted proteins | sample MGYA00580846_ERZ773148 | MGnify/ENA primary metagenome ERZ773148 (study PRJEB29015, sample SAMEA2737879) | human gut metagenome | biome: human gut; feature: human-associated habitat; material: faeces | place: China | collected 2012 ... | reverse complement strand
TTGTCAGCAGCCCCCGTTTCGTGGTCTGCGTGTAGTTCCTTGTAAACTGACCTAATCTGCCTGGTAATTAACTTTATTCCATACTAAATCAGACAAGTAAATTTGATTGCTAAGTATTTATGTGTCCTTACCTTCTTTACAGAAGAAAAGAAAATGTGTTATGATAGAATTATAAGTTTGTAACGTTATAAAACAGATGGGATGTGGATATCGTATGGCGACAATATTAGATGTAGCAAATCTGGCGGGTGTTTCCCAGGGGACAGTTTCAAATGTTCTGAACAGGAAGGGAAATGTTAGCAGTGAAAAAATAAAGGTAGTAGAAGAGGCTGCAAAGCAGTTGGGTTTTACTATCAACGAAAAAGCAAAGATGTTGAGGAAGGGGAGCAGCAATATTATAGCGGTTATTTTGCCTAATATTCAGTTCAGGCATTATCGCGATTTTTATACCAGTCTGAGGGCTTATGCGATCAAAAATGGCTATACTACAAATATTCTTATATCTAATGATAATCCGGAGGAGGAACTTCTTCTGATTCAGCAGGCAAAATCTGCAATGAGTGAAGGGATAGCGGTGTTTTCGTGTTTGGAAGGTTCTGAAAACAAGTATGGGCAGGCCGGTTTTACTAATGTCTGCTTTGTTGAGCGGAGGCCCCAGTTTACGGCTGATTATTATGGTTTCGACTACTCTGCAGCAGGTCGGGAGATGGCGGAATCTGCCGTGAGAAGAGGGTATCAGGATATTTTAGTATTTACTGGTTCCACACGTTTTTCGAATGAAAATGAGTTTGCAGAAGCATTTAAGCAGATGGTAAAGGTAGGGGGGGATTGCACGGTAACCCACATTTCCACGGATGCGGGAAGAATCTCCCATACGGTCTTGACTGCATTGATCGGGGAAAGGAAAGTTGATGCGGTTTTTACGACGAATATCGGCTTTGCGGATAAAATACGACAGATAAGGAACTCTTTTTCCGGAAAAGATGAGTTGCCCATACACACGCTTGCTCCGGTCTTCACACTGCCTGAAAAAGACTATAGCAAGTATGAATTGAACTATAGTTATCTCGGTAGAGAGGTGGCAGAGAATCTGATTAAATCCATAAAGGACAAACCGAAGCTGGAAAACCACATCATGGATAATGATGGACAGAGAAAGTGGCACCAGATAGAACTGAAAAAACCCGGGACGAAGTGTCTGAATGTATTGGCCCTGGAGAGTCCGGAAGCGCTTGCCATGAAAGGCCTTGCCAGACTTTACACAGAGAAGACGGGAACAGAGGTAAAGATAGCAGTATTCTCTTATGATGAAATATATGAGGCGTTTGTGAATTGTGAAGATTTCGGAATATTTGATGTTTTTCGAATTGATGTGACATGGCTGTCGTGGTTTGCTGATAAAATACTGCTTCCGATTGATGAGATTGATCCTGATATTTCTGAGATATTTCCGGAATATATACCGGCGCTTACGGACAAATATTCCAAAGTAAATGGAAGGGTCTATGCACTTCCCGTGACGCCCAGCGCCCAGTTGCTTTTTTACCGCAAGGATTTGTTTGAAAATGTGGCGATGAGGCGCCAGTATCAGGAGATGTATCGTGAAGAGTTGAAGGTTCCGGAAAGCTTTGAGGCATTTAATCGGATTGCAGGTTTTTTTACTAAAAAAATGAATGGCAATTCGCCGGTTCGGTATGGCACCAGTCTGACTCTTGGAAATACGGGGGTGGCAGCGACAGAATTCCTTACCAGATTTTTCAGCTACCAGAAAAATCTTTACCAGGAGAATGGACATATTGAGATCAACAATGAAATTGGAGTGCGCGCCCTGCATGATTTGATGAAGTCTATGAAGTGCATCGGTCCAGCCAATGTGCCGTGGTGGACGGATTCAGCAAAGGCTTTTTCCGATGGAGATGTGGCAATGTCCATTATGTTCAGCAATTATGCCTCCGAGATTCTGGGGTATCAGTCAAAAATCATTGATAAAGTGGGGTGTGCTTTTGTTCCAGGGAGGAATCCTTTGATAGGAGGAGGATCATTGGGGATTGCAAAGAAGAGTCGTCATCCGGAGGATGCTCTGGCGTTTATCAAATGGATGACCAGGGAACCGGTGGCCTCGGCGCTGGCGGCGCTTGGAAGCGTCTCTCCCTGTAATAAAACGTATGAGATATACGATATTGTTGATGTTTTTCCATGGCTCGAATTATCGAAAGATTGTTTCGCTATGTCAGAGACCCGGCGTCGGCCGCCGGATCAGATGAAACCATTTAATGAACGGAAATTTTTAAGCATTCTGGGGACTGCTGTAAAGAACGTGAGCGTCGGTGTAATGGAGCCGGGAGAGGCGCTGGATACTGCGCAGAAGGCTATAGAACGTGATTTATTAAATTAACATCATTTTAAAGTAAAACGGAAGACGTCGTATAGTTACATGCCTTCCGTTTTTTTGTTTTGCAGAAATATTAGATATCCAGTACCATTCCATCAAATGCGGCGATGAAACCGTTAGTACGGGCCAGGGAATCTGTATGTTCGTGAAGCGGATTAAAGGTATGGGCGAAATGAGTGATGACAAACCGGGTATTTTCATTGGCCATGCCTTCTTTTTGCATCCGTTCTTTTACCAGTATATTATCAGGGAGCCCCATGTGATTTGGAAAATGGTGTCCGACTTCTATACTGGTACAATCTAAGACGACCAGAGAAAAACGGTGACTACTCAGATGGCGCCATGTTTCTTCAGGAAAGAAGGTGCTGTCGTGAGCGTAGAGCAGTTCTCTGGAATCTTTTTCCACAATGTAAATAAAACAGTCCTCTTTTGCATCGTGCAGCGTGGACACAGGAGTAATCTTATAATCATCAATGAAAAACGGTACGCCTCCTGTCAATTCGCAGAACTTTACATGCGAGAGCAGTGCCGCATTGTCTCTATGCTCTTCTTTGAATTTTTTATGGACAGATGAATTTCCGTATATCGTGAAAGGATGCGGTTCAATGCAGAAAGGGGGGAGTAGATAGTGAAAATCTGTAGGAAAAAAATGGTCTGCATGAGAATGGGTTACAATAAGATGATGAATTTTGCTTAAATCAACGTGTGCTTGTGTACTGAGTGCATACGTGTCGGCAGAAAAGTCGATAAGAATTTTTTCGTCAATGCATGAGCTTGTGCGCCGGCGAAGATTTTTACCTCCCAGCTCTCTTGCTTCTGTGCAGTATTTACAGGTACAAAATAGAGATGGAAAAGCTTCAGATGCACCGGTTCCGTTTAATTGTAATTTCATAGTATCCTCCATTAAAAAAGAAATTTTATAACGTTATAATAGAACCGTTCCCATGTATTGTCAAGGAAAATTACGTAAGTAAAGATAAAATTTTGTAACACAAAAAAACTTAACAATTAAAAACTTAATATTTATAACGATTTAATTGACATAAATGCTTTAAAATAAAGAATGTCACAAATAATAATAAATAAAAGAAAGAAAAACTAACAAAAATAATAAAAAATATATTGACACGTTATAATAAAAGTGATATAACAAAATCGTAAGATATTTTAACGCAAAAACATATTGAGGAGGATGAAGATGAAGGTATTAAAAAAACTCACTACAGCAGCGGTTCTGGCAGCTGTCTGTACATCGACCCTGGCAGGCTGTGGAAGTTCGTCAACTGTTAATGGAGGTGCGGATACGACGGCGGCAAAGACAGAGCAGACGGAAAAGGTGAAAGAGGAAAGCGGAGTGGAGGAGACAGCCGGCGGTCCACAGTATTCCGGCTCTTTAAGTTACTGGTCAAGCTGGAACTCTACAGAACCTCAGGCTAAAGTAATAGAAGCAGCGGCAGCGGAGTTTATGAAATTATATCCGGAGGTGAAGATTGATCTGACATTTAATGGAAGAGATAACCGAAAGCTGGTTAATCCAGCGCTGCAGGGCGGACAACAGATTGATATGTACGATGCGAATGCAGATAATATTCAGGCATACTGGATGGATACGATTATTCCGTTGGATGATTATTATGAACAGACGTATCCCACCACAAACGGTGAGAAGTACATAGATGTAATTATGCCCTCCATGGTTTCACTGGCCCGCCAGATCGGTGATGATAAGCTGTATTACGTTCCGTATTGTCCGCAGGCATTCATGTGGTTCTGCAACAAAACTATATTCGAGGATGCGGGAATAACCAAAGTTCCTACTACATGGGAGGAATTTACGGAGGTTTGTCAAACTCTGAAAGACGCAGGGTATACGCCAATTACTACGGATGACAAATATGCGGAGAATATGTTTGGCTATTATCTTTCCAGATTAAAAGGAAATGATTTTGTTGAGAAGCTGGCTTACGATACAACAGGTGAATTGTGGGATGATCCGGCAGTGCTTGAAACGGCAAAAGTATTCGAGGATATGGTAGCGAAGGGATATTTTGCATCGAATGTGGGGTCCAATACGCTTCCTTTAGGGCAGCAGGAGATGGTGCTGGAAGAAAAGATAGCTATGTACTTAAATGGAACATGGCTTCCAAACGAGGTGAAGGATACGGCAGGTTCTGATTTTAATTGGGGAGAATTTGCATTTACCACGGTTCCGGGTGGTGTAGACGGTCTGGAAGCAGGCGCTTACGGTTCCTATGGAATTGCTATAAATAATCAGTGTCAAAATCCAGATACGGCATTCGCATTTGCTGTGTATCTGACCACAGGCGAATGGGATCAAAAGATGTCGGAAGAAGCTGCGGCTATACCGATGTCAAATGATGCCCAATGGCCGGAAGCTTTAAAAGATGCAAAGACGGTGTTTGATCAGTTGACCTACCGCTATCCGTCTCAGACGGCTATCCGCATGAATAGTGATACACAGCCAATTATAGAAACTGCATGTATCAAGTTGTATGCAGGGCAGATCACTGCAGAACAGTTTATTAGCGAGTGCAGACCGAAATAATAAAAAAACAGAATGGGCTGCCGTTTTTAACTAAAATGCGGCAGCCGTACTGTTGCGGTTACTCACAAAAACAGATGTGACGAACCATTGGAGGAGGTATATTCTATGAAAACAAAAAAAAGTACACTGTTTATTTTCCTGGGACCGGCTTTTTTGCTATATATGTTTGTTTTTCTTTATCCTACGGTGAGAACTACGGCAATGAGCTTGTTTCAAATGTCCAATGTAACGACTCCGATTTCCCAATGGTCGTTTGTGGGGCTGGATAATTTTACAAAACTATTTTCTACACCATTGTTTCGTATATCCATGATTAATATTGCCAAGATCTGGCTGTTTTGTGGAATTGCGGCATTGGGACTGGCTTTTCTGTTTGCGGTGCTTTTGGTTGGAGGAATTAAAGGGAAAGGTATTTACAGGACGATTATTTACCTGCCGAATGTTATCTCGGGAATTGCTATTGGCTATATGTGGCTGCTGTACGTTTTTAATAATAAGTTTGGCCTGCTTGCAAAAGTGTTTCATGCCATTGGATTGAAAGGGCTGGCTGAGATTCCGTGGACTTCGCCGTCATACATATTCACAGCTATGTGCGTGGCCTATGTGTTCAGTTCGGTAGGCTATTATATGTTGACATATATGGCAGCGATTGAAGGGATACCGGAAGACTTTTATGAGGCGGCCAGACTGGAGGGGGCTAACAGACTTCATGAGATGATCTATATCACCTTTCCGCTCATTGCCAGTACAGTTAAGTCATCTTTGACTCTTTGGTCCAATAAGGTGATTGGATTCTTCGCATTATCACTGGTATTTGGCGGCGCTACTACGATTACGCCTATGGTTTATACGTATAATGCACTGTTTGGCACCGAAGTGTCGGTAGAATCAAATGCAGGTGTGGCGGCATCATCAGCAGTGGTGATGACGGTTATTATCATTATCTTATTTGTAGCAACCAATTTGCTTGTTAAAGATAAGAAATATGAATATTAGGGGGAAAGCCAGATGAATAAAGAAAAAGGAAAAAGAATATTAAAAGCGCTGCCGGCGCACATACTGGTTGGCTTGTGGTCTGTGTTTACGATTGTAGTGATTGGCTGGATTGTCCTGGCCTCCTTCTCTACCACAAAAGAGATTTTTACTGATAAACTTCTTCATTCCGGCTTCCATATTGAGAATTACATAAAGGCATTATTTGCAAACGATGCTTTGCTGAATCTGGTAAACTCAGTGATCTATACGGTTCCATCCTGTATTCTGATTATTTTGTTCTCTGCTCCAGCTGCCTATGCTTTGCAGCGCTATGTCTTCAGGGGAAATCGCTTTTTGCAGAAGCTCATGGTAATTGGTATGGGGATTCCCAGTGTTATGATTATTATGCCTCTGATTTCAGTAGTCAATGCAATTGGCATGACGAATTCCAGGCTGACATTGATTATCTTGTATACGGCTACTTCCATACCATTTACTACATATTTTTTGATGTCTTACTATAACAATATTTCGGTTACTTATGAAGAAGCAGCGGCAATTGATGGCTGTGGGCCGATAAGAACTTTCTGGAGCATTATCTTTCCACTTATTCAGCCTGCAATCGTGACTGTAACCATATTTAACTTTATAGGAAAGTGGAATGAATATTTTATGGCTCTTGTATTTGCGAATGATAAGAAGCTCAAGTCAATTGGCGTTGGTCTTTATTCTACGATACAGTCCATGGTTACTACGGGAGATTACGCAGGAATGTTTGCTTCTGTTGTGATTGTATTTATGCCAACGCTGCTTATATATATTTTTATGGCAGACAAGATTGTATCCGGAGTATCGCAGGGAGGTTTGAAAGGCTGATGGATTTTTACAGTTTTATGACGCAGTCAGAGCTGCTGCTCAGGATTGTTGTCGCTTGTATTTGCGGTTGCATTATCGGCTATGAACGCGAAAGCAGGAATAAGGGAGCGGGGATCAGAACTCATGCAATTGTGTCGCTTGCGGCGGCTCTGATCATGATTGTATCCAAGTATGGATTTTCGGATATCCCAGACTATGACGCTTCCCGTGTTGCGGCCCAGATTGTCAGCGGTATCGGCTTTTTGGGAGCGGGAATTATATTTGTAAGAAATAATTCTATAAGCGGTTTGACGACTGCTGCTGGTGTTTGGGCTACAGCAGGAATTGGTATGGCAGTGGGATCAGGCTTGTATTATATCGGAGTAGTAACCGCATTTTTCATTGTCCTGGCCCAGATCCTGCTTCATCAAGAGGTTTTTACAGGGAAAGAACGAAAAGGTGAAGTTGTCAAATTGGTGCTTAAGAATCAAAGCGCCGGAATTGATGAATTAAGAAGTGTATTGTCGGAAGAACAGATAGATATTATTTCAGTGGATTGGAGTCAGAAGGAAAATGGAAAATATGATATTAAAGCATCTGTTCTATTTCCGGCTGGATATGACAGGATCAGGCTTATGAGTCTGGCTGCATCTGGGGAAGGTACGATTTCACTGGAAAATTGATATAAATGATGGAGATGAGGTGATTGTTATTCTTGAATTTATAGGTTGTGGCTCTGCTTTTAATCCGCAACTGGGTAATACCAGTGCTTACATTGAAGATGGAAAACGATTTGTACTTTTAGACTGTGGAGAGAGTGTATATGCACGCCTTTTTGAACTTGGGATTTTTGAACAGTATGAAGAGATTTATGTATTGATTACACATACCCATGCAGATCATGTGGGAAGTCTTCCGTCCCTGATCTCTTATTGCTATTATGTAAAACAGAAGAAGGTGACGGTCATTCATCCGAATCGCTCGCTTATCACTTTACTGGATCATATGGGAATTGCAAGAGAGGCTTATATATTCCAGAAACCGGATTTGTTAAAACTCACCGGATTTGAAGTAAAAGCATTTTCTGTAAAACATGTAGAAGACTTAAAATGTTATGGCTACTTGATTACCACATATGGCAGGACGGTCTATTACAGCGGCGATGCATGTGAGGTTCCTCCAGCGATATTGAAACGTTTGCTGGAAGGCCGGATTGAAGCTGTCTATCAGGATACAACGGAATTCTGGACTCCGCACTTATCCCACTGTCCCGTTGAACTTTTGGCTGATATGGTGCCAGTGGAATATAGGAAACGCGTATACTGTATGCACTTTTCCAATGATTTTTCTGACAAGATTAAGGCACTCGGATTTAATGTGGTAGAATTATCAAAGAAAGAAGGAAGAATGTCATATGTATCAGATGGATATACACATTCATACGAAAGAAAGCAGCTATTGTGCGAGAGTGGCTGCTAGAGATGTGGTACATTTATACAAAGAAAAAGGATATCAGGGATTAATTATCACTGACCACTATAACAGGGAATTTTTTGATCATTTTCCGAATGAGACGTGGAAGGAGAAGGTGGATCATTATCTGGAAGGATACCGCCAGGCGAAAGCGGAAGGAGCGAAAATCGGAATGGATATTTTTCTCGGTATTGAGTTCCGATCTGTCGAGCATATTAACGATTTTCTGATTTTTGGCCTGACAGAACAGTTCTTATATGAGAGAGAAGAATTGTTCCGGTTATCCATAGAAGAGGCGTCAGAAATTTTTAAGAAAGCTGGAGCTTTGGTAATACAGGCGCATCCAATGAGAACGGGGGTAAACGTTTTGGCTGACCCTGCGTGTATTGAGGGAATCGAAGTGTATAACGGGAATCATCAATGGCCCTATGATGCGGGTGCGGCAGAAGAGGCTGCTGAGAAATACGGTTTAATTGCGTTGTCCGGATCCGATTTTCATATGACAGAAGACCTGGCCAAGGGAGGCATCGCGTTTGAAGAGCCGGTAGACGGATATGAAGACCTTCTTCGCAAATTGAGAGGGCGGGAAATAACCGGACTCATAAGGAGGTAAGAGAAATGGATTTATTTGAAAAAGTAAAGGAGAAGGGCGTTTTGATAGCCGCTCACCGCGGTGTGGCAGGTGGTAATATTGCGTGCAATACAATTGAAGCGTTTGAAGCAGCTCTCATACAGGGGGCGGATATCCTGGAAATGGATGTATTTAAGACAACGGATTCCCAATTGTATATTTTCCATACAGGTAAGGAACGGATGCAGTTAAACCGCGATATTGATGTGACGGCACTGTCCTCAACAGAAGTAGAAAAACTCCATTATGTGAACGGAGATTTTTTTGAGACAGAACAGTGCATCAATAAACTGGACGATGTTTTGGAAGCATTGAAAGGAAGATGCCTGATTAATTTAGACCGCTGCTGGGAGGATTGGAAACTGGTAAGGGAATGTGTGGAACGTCATCAGATGAGGGATCAGGTTATTTTAAAAAGTCATCCGGAGGAAAAGTATTTTCGGATGCTGGAAGAAGTGGCGCCGGATTACATGTATATGCCGATTTTATCAGAGGAAGATCACTGTACTGAGATTCTGGAGGGCAGAAACCTCCGGTTTGTTGGAGCGGAGTGTACTTTTACATCGGAACAGGCGCAGATTGCCAGTGATGAGTTTATTGATTGTATGAAGAAAAAGGGGAAATTGCTGTGGGCCAATGGAATCCTGTATTCATCCAAGGTCCCTTTGAGTGCTGGACATAGTGATGATATATCGGTTACAGGTAATCCGGAAGAAGGCTGGGGATGGCTGATGGATAAAGGCTTTGATATTATCCAGACAGACTGGACTGGAATGATGAGAGAATATCTTAAAACTAAAAAATTAAATTGATTGTTAAAAAGTTCGATCAGAAATATCTGGAAGGTATTCGGATCGGACTTTTTTGATAAACGGATCATGCTTTAACTTTTCTGTTGGGGAGTCAGACATTTTGATATAAAAGAATTTATTACCCCAATTTTATTTAATGGAACAAGTGGAGGAGTTTACCGTTATGATGAAGCAGATACTAATAATTGTCAATGATAAATTAATCTGTAAATTAATTAAGTACAATCTTCAAGATTCGTATACGAATGTATACTATGCTGTTGATATAAAAGATGGCTTTAAAAGATATCTGGAACGAGAGTACTGCCTAGTTATAATCGAAATTGATTGCAGAAATAATCGGTTGTTGGAAATGTTAAAGTACCTGCGAGAGGTGAAGTCTGTTCCGATTTTGGTTTATTCGTTGATAAATTCTATCACAAATAAGACCATCTGCCTTGATTTAGGAGCTGATGCCTGGATAGCAGCACCCTTTCGTTTGGAAGAATGTTTATCAGTGGCAAATGCATTGATCCGCAGATATACAGAATTGAATATTGGCGGACAAAATCATCATGTCATTTTCCGAAATGGTCTGACCATGGACTTAGAAAAAATGGCGGTCTGGAAAAATGGTAGGTCAATTCAATTGACAGTAAAAGAGTTTCAACTTTTATATTATTTAGCTTCCAATCAAGGGCAGGTGATTAACAAGGAACAGATCTACTATCATCTATGGAAGGAAGATATAGGTGTGGGAAGCAATAGTGTAGAGACACTGATTATGCGCCTGCGGAAAAAGTTGGAGCCGGATAAATCAGATCCAATATTTATTGAAACCATAAGGGGAGGAGGCTATCGTTTTAAATTAGAATCGAAAAAATGTTAAGTTATTGCTAAGTTACATCTAAGAAAATGTTATTTTGAATTTTTATAATCAGCTGCAAATACAAAAGCATTGCCGGGACCTGTCATGAATATTATGACGCCAGACAATGGCCGGTTCCTGTAAAGGGAGTTGCAGCTGATTGACGAAAGAGAAAAAGCGAAATCAATTACATAATAGTTTAAAAGAAGCCATAATCCTGGCATATCGCAGCCAGGGTTACGGCTTCTTTTTTTCGACAAATTTTGCGCTTTTTTGTTTTAGTAAATGGTTGTTTCGGATTCGCGGGCCGCCTTCCTGATTTTGAAATTCACACTTCAAAATCAGGAGGAACAAATTGGAATCAATTAATTGGATCGAAATCCTGGAACAGGAAGACAGGATTATAGCAAATTCAGACAGAAAACAGCGATATCACTTTTCTTCTCTGGATGCGATGAGTGAGGAGCTCGTCTATCAGGAAAGCATGACCAGATACCAGGAACAGGAATCTTATGCTGGAAAAGATGAAGATTTTACAGAGCAAGTTCGAGATGAGAGGCTAGCAGCTGCACTAAAATTACTCACGACTAAACAAAAAGAAGTCATTGAACTGATCTTTTGGGAAGGATACACCCAGGAGGAGACCGCCAGAGAATTGGGCTGTTCCCAGAGCAGTGTATCAGAGCGTTTATCAAATGGTCTGAAGCGATTAGCCGTCCATTTAAAACAATAAGGCTTAAAACAAGATCAATGGTTTATGGGCAGTGCAAAATGGTACTGCCCATACCCTTTATAGTATTCAAAAGAAAAATTCAAAAAGATTTCTCAAACCCGATATTTTTCCTTTTCCCATCTCCTATAGGTGAGAGCATATCTCACCTGTACATTGACAATCAAATATTTGTGTAACAGGTACAATGCCAAAGGAGCGGTATAACCGAAAGCACGTAGCCAGAACAGCGCCATGCGGGACATAATCCCAAGCGATCCCTGTTCGTGGCTGTTATACCCTGTGGCGGGGTAGAATCTGCGATGACCTCCAAGGCTTAATAATGATACTTCCATTCAGGCTCCCAATAACCGATCGGGAGAGACTGCACACCCGTATTTGAGAAAGAATGCGGGGCGGCGTCTATGATGTCCGCTATCGAGATTGATTCGATAACAGCCAGCGGAATGCCTGTTGCATATTTTTTAGAGCAGCAGATACCATGGGCTGGATCGGATCCTATTTGTCAAGAAAATTCACTGAAACTCCCTTCCAGCCTATGCCTGTGCTGCTCTGACATGGAGATAATAGGAGGCGGAAAAGTATGCAGGATAAAATTATGATTTACCCAGCTGACATAAGGAATCATTTATATGAAGCAGGGATATTAAGAGAAAATGAAGACGTGGTAATGGTTGCGGGCCAGTGCGCCCTTTTGGAAAATGCAGGAGAAATAAGAACAACCTATCGGGCCATAAATCTGTTTGATTATCGTACCCGGTATCTGTGCGCCAGAAAAACACCTTTTCCACAGGAAAGTTATAAAATCGTAGCCAAGCGTTTATCAGAGCTGGAAATTAATGAATTGGACGAGAATATGGAGCTGGAGTTAGATGAGAATAAAAGGGCGCAGCATCTGCTTTCCTATATATTCGATGTAATACTGCCACAGTATGGCATGGCGAAGCGAAAAAGCCAGAAGGAACTTGCCTTATCAATGTTGAGAGCCTTACAGGAAAATAAGCTTGCACTTTGTGAAGCAGAGGTCGGGACGGGAAAAACTCACGCCTACATTCTGGCGGTCACCATCCATAATCTATTTTCACAAAGTAAAACTCCGACAATGATATCAACGTCAACAATTGCTTTGCAGGAGGCCATTACAAAAGAGTATATTCCCCAGATTTCACGAATATTGCTGGAGCATCGAATCATTGATAAGCCGTTATCTTTTGTGGTACGAAAAGGAAAATCTCATTTCGTATGTGATTCCAGGCTAAAGACTTACGAAAGCTCTATTCGAAATCAGAATCGTCCGGAAGATCAGGGACTTTTGGCACAATTGGGGGAACTGTGGAGAGAACAGGAACATTATTTGGATCTGGATGGTTTTCCATTAACACCCTATGTAAAAGAAAGAATCAATGTATCTCAGTGTTCCGAATTTTGTCCGCATTCTTCCTATTGCAGGTTCGCGTCTTTCAGTCGGCGTTGGCTGTCTGAGAGTTATGACTTTCAGATATCAAATCACAATTACATATTAGCGGATGTTGTTAATCGCAGGGAAGGGAAGAAAAAGTTACTTCCCTATTATAATATAGCGGTATTTGATGAAGCTCATAAATTGATCGATGCAGCCAGGCAGATTTACTGTACCCGGTTATCAGAGAATGAGATCCCTAAGCTAATTCATTTAATTTCACCAGAGCGTTTTGTAGACAAGAGTTCACAGCGACAAATGATGGAGCTTTGTACTGGTTTGTCAGAAAAAAATACCCGGCTGTTTCAAAAGACTGGCGGAGCTTTCATACAGTCCAATCAAATGGAAAATATCAGCAGGACCATCGAAGAAGACAGGAGTACACGATTATGGATTCGAGATCTGATTGGCATGTTGGAAAAATTGGGCCGTATATTTGTAACAGTGAAAATGGATTCCTGTGGCCGTGTGAAAACGATCCGGAATACAGCACAGTCGATAGAGGACAGGCTCAATGTATTTTTAAGTGCAAAGCAGAATATCAGTTGGATCGAGAAGTCGGACAGCGGGGGCCTGGAATTTTGTTCGCTGCCAAGAGAATTGGAACGCATTTTATATCATGATTTGTGGCATACGGGGGTGCACAGCATTATTACTTCGGGCACGATATCGGTTGGAGGCAATTTCGATCATTTTAAGCGTATGACGGGAATTGACTTGCTGCAGCCACAAAACAGACGGGTTATGGAGGTTTCCAAGTTATCCCCATTCAACTATTCACAGAATGCAATTCTTTATATACCAGAGGAGCTGCCTTTCCCGGATATTCATGATGAGAAATATATTGAGGCCATATCCAGAGAGATTATTCATTTAATCTGCGCAACTTTTGGACATACATTGATATTGTTTTCATCATACTGGCTGATGGAACGTATTTTTTATGAAGTAAAGCAGGAAATCCAATCATTCCCGCTCTTTATCATGAAACGAGGGAGAATGGATATGATTGAAAAATTCAGGAGAAGCGGAAATGGCGTTCTTTTTGCCAGCGACAGCGCTGGAGAAGGAATTGATTTACCGGGAGATATTTTGTCCAGTGTAATAATAGTGAAACTTCCTTTTCCTGTGCCAAGTCCGATTCTGGAATATGAGCGGACAAAGTATGATGATTTTTCGCAATATGTGAAGGAAATCATCACTCCGGGGATGATTATTAAACTGAGACAGTGGTTTGGCCGTGGTATTCGGAGAGAAACGGATACGGCGGTTTTTTCGATTCTGGACAGCAGAGTTGGTATACATGGAAGATACCGTGATGATGTGTTGAAGGCGTTGCCGGACATGCCGGTCACTGGTCGAATTGAAGAAATAAGACGTTTTATTGCAGAGAAAAAAACTGGAGAATACTTTTTGCTTTAAGGTATTTTATATTTCCAAAGCAAAAAGTCCGGAGAAATAAAATGGATCAGATAGAAAAAAGAGTCTGGGGCTATTGCCGGTGCGGTGGAGCCGATCAGACAGACATTGAAAATCAGGTGGAACAATTGAAACAATATGCTGAATCCTGTGGGTACACTCTTTCAGGCTATACAGTGGGACACGGTTCCAGTCTGGAACCGGACAGCCCTGATATGGCTGAGATCGAAAGGGCTGCAAAAGAATATGCTGCTGATACCCTGCTAATCAATGCCGCAAGCCGTTTGTCACGAAAAACAGTTGAATTGCTAGGTTCATTAAAATATATAGCTCAGATACCCATGAATGTGGAGTGTGTCAACGGAACGGATTTATCAGCCGATAGCCCTTTCAAAGATATCGTAATGGCAATGTCTGAATGTATGAGAAGTGTTGGACCAGAATACGAGGCTAAGTATGAAGAGGATTATGAGCTTGATCTGAATGATGGCAGCGAAGAACTTGGACGGTGAATACTATTAACGAAGCTAAAAGCGCTTTTTACATAAATTACAGACATTCAGACAAGTTGGTAAAACATATCCTGAAATAAAGGAGGTGCGGATATGGAACCAGTTATAGCCATGGACATGGAAGAAATGAAAAATGTTGATATTAGGACAGTTGACAGAGAATCACTGGCGGATATAAACGATGTACATATTAATCGAAAACTGCCACGAGAAGAAAGAATGGCGGATTTTATCCGTCAAATCAAAAATCCCTATTGCTATCGTTGTGGGAAGGCTGTGGTGAAAGTAGGCTTTACCGATACAGAGGTAACTCTGGAGGATAGGCTGGAACACTATCTGAAAACACTATGAAAAGCAAGACGATCAGCTGTAAGCAAACGGGCTTGACTCCATTGCTTTATAATGGTATATTCTAAACCAATAAGCATACCGGTGAAGTCCCATTGTGAAAAGTTTGGCTGAGGATTTTTTACAATCGGAGGTTCACTATGAAAAATTTAACAGATAATAGAATATATCGTGCGGACGCATACCTGCGCCTATCTAAAGAAGATGGCGATAAAGTGGAAAGCGACAGCATAGCAAACCAACGGGATTTGATCAGGCATTTTCTTGCAGATAAACCGGACATACAGCTTGTCGACGAACAGATTGACGATGGATATTCCGGTGCGACATTTGACCGGCCCTCTTTTCAAAAGATGATGGAAGATGTAAAGAGTGGAAAAATCAACTGTATTATTGTCAAAGATTTATCCCGTTTTGGAAGAAATTTTGTTGAAGCAGGGCGTTATATCGATCAGATTTTCCCAGAGTACGGCGTTCGCTTTATTGCTATCAATGATAACTTTGACAGCGCTAAAGGCCGCAGCCAGTCGGATAATGTTTTACTGCCCTTTTTAAATCTGGTTAATGACGCCTTTTGCCGCGACATTTCTATCAAGGTCAGAAGCCAGCTTGAAGTCAAAAGAAAAAAAGGAGATTTCGTTGGCTCTTTTGCCGTGTATGGCTATCTAAAAGATCCTGACAATCGGCATAAACTCATTGTAGACGAATTTGCAGCCAATGTGGTGCGGGATATTTTCAAATGGAAGATTGACGGCCTAAGCCAGCAGCGTATTGCGGATCGATTGAATGAGCTTGGCATCCTCTCCCCGATGGAGTATAAAAAAAATTGCGGTATGGCATACCGTACCGGCTTCCAGGTCAGTACGAAGGCAAAATGGACAGCAGTAGCCGTTGGCCGAATTCTGCGCAATGAATTTTATATCGGTACATTAGTACAGGGGAAACGTACAACACCCAATCATAAGGTAAAAAAGACAATCGAAAAGCCGAATAACGAGTGGGTAAGGATCGAAAACAATCATGAGCCTATTGTGACAATAGAAGAATTTTCTGCTGTAGGGCGGCTCCTATTGCAGGACACCCGTGTTGCGCCAGATCAGAATACTGTCTCTCTTTTTTCAGGTCTGATCTTCTGTGGTGATTGTGGTCAAAACATGGTTAAAAATGGTGTTTGCAAGGCTGGCAAAACTTACAGCTACTATATGTGCTGTACCAATCGTGCAAAAAAAGGATGCAGCAGCCATCGAATCCCGGAGCAAGCAGTTGCAGATTCGGTGCTCATGTCCTTAAAGGAACATATTTCAACTGTCCTTGAGATAGAAAAGACACTGGAATTTTTGGCTGGATTGCCCTTACAGAGGGCAGAGGTGCAGAAAGCAGATGCCCGTCTTGTCAGTAAACAGGAAGAAATAAAAAGGTATGAGAAATTAAAAGCTACCCTTTATGAAGCTCTGGCAGACGGTCTGATTGATAAGTCGGAATATCTGGAGTTAAAGGCTGTATATGATAAAAAAATGCAGGAAGCCCGGAGCGAAGAAGTGAAAGTAAAAGATGAGCTTGAAAGCATTCTGCAAAATCAGTCTGTAAATTCCCAGTGGATTGAACATTTCAGGGCATATCAGAACATTGATACACTGGATCGCCGTATGGTCGTTACCCTGATTGAACGAATTCTCGTATACGAGGACTACCGCCTGCAAATCGAATTTCGTTATCAGGCCGACTATGAGCGTGCGCTTGCCATGATTCAGGCCTCTGGTGTAAAGGAGGTGGTCTGATATGGCGAGAGTGAGCAGAAAACAGACGGTATCGCCTGCTGCTCCGGTACTGGTTGAGCGGGTTTACTGTGTCGGTCTATATGTGAGGCTCTCTAAAGAGGATAATGGATATCACACCAGTGATTCTATTCAAATGCAGCAATGCCTTTTAGAACAATATGTAAAAACACAGCAGGACATGAAATTAGTTGGTATATTCTGTGATAATGGAGCGACCGGTACGGACTTCGACCGCCCGGATTTTGAACGTATGATGGAAGCTGTCCGCCGCCGCGAGATTGATTGTATCGTGGTGAAGGACTTGTCGCGTTTTGGACGCAACTATGTAGAAACAGGATATTATCTGGAAAAGATTTTTCCGTTTCTTGGGGTTCGATTCGTGGCAGTCAATGACTGCTATGACACCTTGAAGTGTGCAGACGGTGATGAAATGGTCGTCTCACTGAAGAATATTGTAAACTCTTTATTTGCTAAGGATATTTCTAAAAAGTCCGGTACTGCGCTTAGACGTAAACAGGAAAAGGGAGAATTTATTGGTTCATGGACGCCCTATGGCTATCTAAAAAGCCCGGAGGATAAAAACCATCTTATCATAGATCCAGAAACCGCCCCTATCGTGCGAGATATCTTCACATGGCGTCTGGAAGGACTGGGATATGACGAAATTGCCAAAAGGCTGAATGAGCAGAAAATCCTGTGTCCTACAATGGTTCGCTTTTTGAGAGGGGAATTTAAAAAAGATTCGCCCCGTACAGTAGGAACGCGGTGGGTGGCACAAACGGTCAAAAATATTACAAATAATATGGTTTACGCGGGACATATGGCACAGGGAAAGCAAATACGTTCCTTGTGTGAAGGGATTCCGCGCAAAGAAATGGAACGACAGGATTGGATTATTGTACGCAATACGCATACACCCATTGTTGACGAGGATACCTGGAATCGTGTACAAAGAATAAACAGTGAAGCGAAGACGAAGAATACAGAAAAAAGGCAGCTTCCGAAAACAGAGAATCTATTAGTTGGTATGGTATACTGCAAAGATTGTGGCCGGACTATGGGGCGGTATAAAAATTGCTCCCGCAAAGGACATATTCGCTATACATATTGCTGTCGTATTCGTAAAGCCAGCAAAGGTATGAGCGGCTGCACTTTGAAAAGTATTGGTGAACAGGAGCTGTTTGACATTATTCTTAAAAGTATCCGTATTCAAATTGCGGCTACAATTGAGCAGGAAAATCTTTTGAGAAGGTTGAAGGCACAGCCGGAATACCAAAAGACAAAGCGGAAACTGGAAAGTTCCCTGGCTGAGATTCAAACAGCGATTTCTAAAAATATGGCAAGACGTGCTGCCCTGTTTGAAAGTTATAATGATAATGTGGTCAGTGATGAAGAATATTTGTATATGAAACAGCGATACGATGTACAGGCGGCGGAATTACTATCAAGACAGGAACAGCTTCTTGCTGAGCAGGTGGTTTATGCAAAGACGCTCTCTCCTGAAAACGAATGGATAAAGGCTTGCCGCAAATATGATGGAGTAAAGCAGCTTTCCCGGGCTATGGTTTTGGAATTGATTCATCATATCACAATAGAGGGACGGAATGACGTTCATATTACATGGAATTTTAAAGACGAGTATCAAACCCTCATAAGCTATACAGAGGGGGTGCAGGTATGAATACATTGGCTTTATATACCAGGGCGTCAAATGAGGACGAAAATCTGGGCGAAAGCGCCACAATTCAAAACCAGCGTGATCTTCTATACCATTATATCCGGAGCAAACAGGAATTCAAAGATTGGAATGTTTTGGAATTTCAGGATGATGGTTGGTCAGGAACGACCTTCGACCGGCCGGGTATTGGAAAGCTTCTGAAACTGGCCGGTAAAGAAGTACAGTGTATTATTGTCAAGGATTTTTCACGTTTCGGCCGGAATCTGATTGAAGTAGGAAACTATCTGGATCAGATTTTCCCCTTCCTCGGCGTCCGGTTTATTGCAGTTAATGAGGGGTATGACAGTAATGATAATGCAGGACGTACCATTGGTTTGGATGTATCTCTAAAAGCAATGGTCTACGAAATGTACAGCCGGGATTTATCAAAGAAGATCAGCAGTGTCAAAGAGGAGCAAATGAAGAGCGGCCATTATGCAGGCAGTTTTGCATTTTATGGGTATCAGAAGTCAAAGGATTCTAAAAGTGGTCTGGAAATAGATCCGGAAGCCGCAGGCATAGTCAAACGTATTTTTTCTCTTGCTGCTTCAGGAGTTAAGACGCTTCAGATTGCCGTCCTGCTTAACAAAGAGGGGATTTTACCCCCGCTGAGTTACCGGAAACAGAAAAAAATGGACGAACATTTTCAATGCCCTACGGCAACAGAACACAATATCTGGACGCAGGCCAGGATAGCGGCTATCATTCGTGATGAAAGGTATACCGGTGTTCTGGTTAGCAAAAAGAAGCAGCGCATTGATATTTCTACAAAAAAGATAAAACTAAATGACCGTAAAGAGTGGATTCGAGTGGAGAATGCAATGGATGCCATTGTCACAAGAGAAGAATTTGGGCAGGCTCAGGAAGCGCTGGTTCGACGCGGAAATCGGAATAAAGTAACGCCATCGGAACCATTCAGAGGCCTTTTGAAATGTGGAATATGTGGAAAAGCATTAGACCGGATTGATTGTAAAAATCCGTATTTTCGATGCGTCACCGGAAGATTTGAACCTGATTCGCTGTGTGCGGAAATTCGTATAGAGAGAAAAGAATTAGAGCAGACGGTTCTTTCTGCTTTGAAGTATCAAATTCAGCTTATGCAGGAAAATAAGCCATCTGATAAGAGCGGATCGGAAACAACGATCAGACAGAACCTTGAAAAAATAGATGGACAAATGGGTAAATATAAATCTAATCAGATGATACAGTTTGAACGATTTGCAGGTGGCTTGATTGACCGCGAACAGTTTATTATGGAAAAGAAGAAAATTGCTGAACAGATATCAGCACTTCAAGCGGAGAAAGAAGAATTGTTTCGGCAATTACAAAACGTTGAACAATTGGCGCAAGTGGAGGAACATGACTTGGGACGGTATGCCTTCGTGGAAACACTGTCAAGAGAGTTGCTGGTAGCACTGATCCAGGAGATACGGATTCAATCTGACCATGTAATTGAAATAAATTGGAACTTCCGTTAATTAGGAAGATAATTTTTTTATGTATGTCTTGACACAAGCAAATGAGATCGTAGTGCCGATCATCATCATGGCCTATATGGCAGAGGGAAGTCTGCTGGATATCAGCGATCTGTCAGTACTAAGAGATCTTCTGGTGAGCCACGGCTGGACCTGGATCACGGCTGTCAGCACCATGCTGTTCTCCCTGATGCACTGGCCCTGTTCCACCACCTGTCTTACAATAAAAAAAGAGACCCAGAGTGTGAAGTGGACGGTTGCTTCCTTCCTGGTTCCTACGGTTACGGGAATTGTTGTATGCTTTTTGTTCACGACTATAGCAAGAGCGTTTTTGTAGGAGAGCAGAATTCCAGGCCGCGTCCCATATGTCTGACAATATGGGACGCGGCCTGAATATTTGTTAAATCCCGCTTTTCTTCTCCGCCTCCCGGTATTCTCCCGGTGTCATATCCTCGTATTTTTTAAAGATCTTCGAAAAGTAGTAGGAGTAGCTGAAGCCTGTCTGCTCCGCAATGTCCTTGATGGACAGGTCGGTCTCAGACAGCAGCTTTTTGGATAATTCCACTTTCTTACGGTTTACATAATCATTAAAGTTGTAACCGGTTCTCTCCTTGATAATCTGGCTGATGTAGAAACGGTTGTAGTTGAAATGTTCCGTCAGATCGACCATCTGCAGATTTTCCGTGAAATGGTCGTTGATGTAAGCGATGATCTCCGGATCATCAGAGGTGCAGGACAGGCGTTCCACAGAGCTGATGATTTTACATACCATGTCCGTAATTTCTGCTTCAATTTTATCCAGATCATAGATGCCGTCCATATATGGAGCGGGCATCTTTGAAATAGGAAAGTCTCCGATATCCAGCTTATTTTCATAAATCACCCCATAGAGACTGGAGAGAAGCTGAAAAAAGACGAAGGTGATCTCCTGTTTTTTCAAATGGCGGTACTGCTTCAGCTCCACGAAGATAGCGTGAAGTGCTTCCAGGCTCTCTTCGTACAGCCCGAGACTGACAAAATGGGTGAAACGCCGTTCTTTTTCATAGGGATATTCAAAGGCGCTTCCTACATTTTTCTGAATCTGATAGATGTTAATTACGGGAGAGTCGAATGTGGTGACGAAGTTCAGCGCCGTGACCGAGTCCGCATAGCTCTTATAGAGCAGCTGAATCTTGGTGACGAAACGGCCAATGCCGATATTGGTCTGAACATTTGTCTGCTGACGGATTCCACGGCAGAGATTTTCGGCAAATTCGGCCGCGGCTCCTATTTTCGTTTCTTCCTCCTCATCTCCAGGTAAGTGAAGCGCAATGCTGATTGCATCCTTTTCCGTTTCGGCGTAGAAGCCGGAGGCCGATTCCGAAAACAGCTGGCTTAAGACGGATAGTGTCTTCAGCTTGACCTGCCATTTCTCTTCTTCCGTATACTGGTTTACAGCCGGTTTCAGCGTCATTACGATATAGTTCTCCAGCTTTAAATAGATATCCTGATAGCGCAGCTTTTCCAGCATCTCGTCCAGAGACCAGTCCGGAAGCGTTATGATTTCCGTTAAAAGGTGATTCCGGTAGATAGGAAGTGCTTCTTTTAAATGAACTCTCATCGTCTGATTTTCTATTTTCATACGCCCAATGTAATTGTCAAGTGCTTCAAATTCTCCAGTCTGGGCCGGCTCCGATGAGATAATAGACGAAAGAATCCTTCGGAGCGGACGGAACAGGCGAAGAAATGCATACAGGATAATGGCAAGTGCAGCCAGAAACAGAGTGGCGACAAACAGTATATAATAGATATCGAGGCCTGCGAAGAGGACGGACGGAGCAGGGGTTTCAAAGAGATAGAGGAGTCCTGTATTTTCGCTGATGAGCTTTGTCACGACCGTCTGATCGAGGAGGACAGTACTCTCACTGGATGAGGGCAGTGTTCCCTCTCCCCAGATACACGTGCCCTGACTGTCGAACATGGACAACTGTTCACTGCCGGATACACAGTATTTGCGTACCAGCTCCTCCGAGACAACTCTGGAGAAGTTGATATTGACCACGAGACAGCTCTGAGAGTAGCCGTCGGAGGAAGGAACCTTCATGACGATTGAGGATATATTCTGTCCTCCGAGCACATGGGGGGTGGAGCGGCTGTACAGTGTGCGCAGACTGGTTCGTTTGTCCTGTGACAGCATATCGTTAATGGGAACGGGATCGAAGAAGCGGTCAAAGGGCATAGCGCCCATGGCGGTTGACAAAACCGTCTGATAATTGGGCAGATAGAGATAGACCGAATCAAAGTATTCATTGACTGGAAGCATGGAGGAGAGGTAGGACATGAGCGCAGTTTTGTGCTCAAAGGAATTGTCATATGTCTCCACAATGCGGATGAATTCCCGGTTGTTATGTACCATGTTCCAGCAGGCCGTACGCATGAGATCCATGGAAGCGTCAAATTCCCGTGAGATTTGCAGAGCTGTATTGTAATTATCCTTTTTCAGCTGCTCCGTATAGAGCTGCTGAGCCCGGTGGTTGTAAAGCAGCAGATTGAGGATGAGAATAAGGCATAGGGTCAGAGTCAGCAAAAGTACAAACTGTTTCTGCGCAGATTTTCTGGACGAAAAAGACTGATGCTTCATGGAAACTCCCCCCGTTTCTGATGAATAAAACTGTAGCTTTTCTCTGTGATTCTGTGCCTGAATTATATCATTTGGGGGAATAAAAGTAAACATTCCCACAGGCATGAAAAATGGATATAAATATAGAAAACATCGGTTTCACGGGGAAAATTGGCGGAGTAATAGATTTGTGAATCACATTTTTATTCATTGTCCGGCTGTGTAAGACGGCCTGGCGGAGGTAATAGTTTTGTCAATTGCACTTTTTATTATATACATTTGAGCGGCAGGGGCTTAAGATGAAATTGCCAGCCATGGACAAGGCATTTCGTTTTAATCACAATCTGTATTGTTAAGGAGGAAGGGGCAATGAAGTTAATGACAAGCCCCCGGCCGGAAAACAGAGTCAGAAGCACATGCAGTTATATCTGGAGAAACAAGTATCTGTATCTGCTGATGCTGCCGGGAATCGTACTGTTACTGGTGTTTAAATATGCACCAATGTATGGAATCCTGATGGCGTTTAAAGACTTCAGTTTCCGGGACGGGATATTAGGAAGCCCTTGGAATGACTTTGCACATTTTAAAAGGCTGTTCGCTTCACCGGATTTTTATAATGTATTAAAAAATTCTATTGTATTGAATCTGTTAAAAATAGTATTTTGTTTTCCGGTACCAATCATTCTTGCAATCATGCTGAATGAAATCCGCTATAAGAGATTTAAGAAGATTACACAGACCGCAGTCTATCTTCCATACTTTATATCCTGGGTGGTTCTGGTATCGATAACCACAAACCTGCTGTCTACCAACGGGGGCCTGGTAAATGAACTGCTCAAAAGTCTGGGGATAGAGCCGATCATGTTTCTGGGGAAAAGTGAATGGTTTCGCCCCCTCATCGTGATCACTACTATATGGAAGGACACGGGCTGGAATACCATCGTGTATCTGGCTGCTTTGACGGCCATCGACCAGTCTCTTTACGAGGCGGCCATGGTAGATGGGGCGTCACATTTTCAGAGAATCCTCCATATTACACTGCCGGGAATCGCGGCGACCATCGTCGTGCTTCTGATCCTTACGGTCGGCAAGGCTATGGAAAATGGATTTGAGCAGATGTTTCTGTTTCAGAATTCGGTTAACATGCAGGTATCCGATGTGTTTGAGACGTATACCTACCGGGTGGGCATGGTGATGGGGGAATTTGCATATGCCACCGCTGTCGGCCTGTTCAAAGCAATTGTCGGTTTCATTCTGGTCGTGGGTTCCAATAAACTGGCCAATATGATGGGACAGAAAGGAATCTATTGAAAGGGGGAATGGCATGTGGTGAAAAGAAAAAAACTGAAGGGCTTTTCCATGTATGATTTTGTAATCTGCCTGTTTGTGCTGGTATTTGCAATCCTCTGTATCCTTCCGTTCTGGTATACATTTACATATTCCATCACGCCGTATGCGGATTATCTGAAAAATCCGGTCAGTCTGATGCCGAGAAATGTAACGATGGAAGCGTATGCGGAAGCACTTGGATTTCCGCTGTTGACTACGGGCTTTATAAATTCTATCTTTATTGTACTGGTGGGGTCCGTGCTCCAGGTACTGGTTTTGGTGATGACGGCGTATCCTCTTACGAAAAAGAATTTAAAGGGAACGAAAGCCGTGATGCTGCTGTATATCTTTACCATGTTTTTCTCGGGAGGAATCATACCGGAGTATTTCGTCATGCAGAAGCTTCATCTGATTAACTCGCTGTGGGCGCTGATTCTCTCTTCCGTAAATGGGGCCTATTCCATCATACTGATGAAGAACTTTTTGAGCAGTATCTCGGAGAGCCTGACGGAGGCGGCTACAATTGACGGGGCCAATGATTTCCAGACGTTGTTTCACATCGTGCTCCCGCTGTCCAAACCAGCGATTGCCACTATGTTTCTGATGTACGCGGTGGTCAACTGGAATGAGTTTTTCAAGGCGATTATCTATACGACGAAACGGTCGGTATGGCCCCTGCAGCTGGTTCTGCGGGAGATGATTTTGGAAGGAAATATGTCGGAAATGATGGCGGCTAATGAACGGACGGTATTTCCGTTCAGCTTACAGATGGCTACGGTGATGCTGAGCATCATCCCAATTATCTGTATGTATCCGTTTTTGCAGCGTTACTTTGTATCCGGGCTCACAATGGGGGCAGTAAAAGAATAAGAATGGAGAAGGAGAAGCAGATGATGAATGATAAAAAAATGAACAGAAAAATGAATGGTAAAAAGAGTTTAAAGGGAAGGATGAAGAAGGCGGGCTTTTTAACGATGGCGGCGGTGCTGGCGGTATCCGTTTCCGCCTGCGGCAAAAAGGAGACGGAGATGGCCGGAAATGCAGAGGCGCCGGCGACCATCCGGATCGTGACCAGTGTGGATGCACAGTTCCAGGTGGATAATAATCCTGTTATTGATGCCATCGAAAAAGCGGCCAATGTTAAGCTGGAGATCGAAGTTCCGCCGATTAATAATTATCTGGACAGGCTGAATGTGATCATGGCTTCCGGAGAACTGCCGGATATTGTCTTCCTCCAGGAAACCACAGACTCATCCTTTTATAAATGGGCGGACGACGGACTATTGATTCCGCTCGATGAGTATTTGCCTGATCTTCCCAATGTCACGGCCAATACGACGGAGGACCAGCTGAAGGCGGGGGTTGTCCCCACTTCCGGGAAACTGTACGCATTTCCGCGGCCTCACGCGGAGAACTTCAATGGAGCGGTGATCCGCCAGGACTGGCTGGATAAGCTGGGATTGGAGATGCCGGAGACAATAGAGGAGTTTGAAAAGGTGGCGACGGCGTTTACCTTTGAGGATCCGGACGGAGACGGACAGGACAATACATACGGTTTTTCCATGACAAATGTAAATGACAATTATAATTATAATAACCTTTCTGTGTTTTACAGTGCTTTCAACCTGCATAAGTCGTTTTGTCCGGATGAGAATGGAAAGGTAACGATAATCCAGGATCAGCCGGGATATTACGATATGATGGATTTCTTCCGCAGGATGTATGAGAAAGGAGTTTTGGATCCTGAGTGGTATACAAACCAGGGCTATGCGGAGACCGATAAGTTCAAATTTGGACAGACCGGAATCGATTCCCTGTACATCAAACCAGTCTCTCTATTCAGCACGGATGTGTATACGGGGACGAAAAGTGCATTTCCGGATTCCAGGCTTGGATTTATATATCCTTTGAAAAAGGATGAGAACTCACAGAGCTACTATGAGACGACCGCGTCAACCTGGGGCGGATATGCCATTTCCAGCAGCTGCAGTCAGATAGACCGTGTGCTTCAGTTTATCGACTGGTGTTATTCAGAAGAGGGACGGACCCTGATGAATATCGGTATTCAGGGAATTACCTATGACAGCTTTACGACGACAGAGGATGGTACGCTGGCCAAAATTAACTATAAGGATGACCAGTATGAGAACAGCCTGAAGTACGTTTCCAAATACTTTACCTTTATTACGGCACTGGATGGCATGCGTCTGGTAGCCGTAGGTGATTCACCGGAAAATCAGGATGCCTACATAAATATGGAAACAACGTATCGGAACAATGTAGAAATGGCATATATTCCGACGATCCAGGTTCTGACTTCCTATTCCAAACTCATGAAGGATAATCCGGAACTGGGGTCCAAGCTGGATGAGGCATGCGCAAAATATATCATCGGAAACAGCACACGCGAGGAATTCGTGGACTACATAGAGAATACGTATGTTCCGGCATTCGCCGATGTGATTACCGAGATGCAGGACTATTATGACAGTAATTTAAAGTAGAGAGAGGAATGGGATGATGAAGAACATAAAGAGGGCATTTGAGTCCGCAGAACTGAAGGAGACGATTCTTCCTGATGCATATGCGCTTTCCAGAGAGCGTTTTCGTTACATAAGATTTAAAATTTCGCCGGAGGAATACCACAGACTGTCTGCGGTCCGTCTGACCATGGAGGTGGTCAGCGGCCGGAGCGTGGTGGTGCTGAACCAGTATCTGGGGACAGAGCCGGAGGAAGTAGAAGGACTGAACGCTGCGGTAACGTATCCGGCCGGCGCGTGTGAGGCAGGGGAAAATGCCTTCGCGTATAAGGGACAGGTGCGGATAAAAGAGATCGAATTGCTGTATGAAGAGGAGGCCGAAACTATAGCTGCTGACTATAAGCTGCAGGAAACTGCCTGGATTGCGGACAAGACGGATCCTCTGCTGGATGCCGCTCAGTTTCTTTTTAATATACAGATTAAGGGGCCGGGACAGTCGCCCTTTAAAGGGGCCTGCTGGACGCTTTACGATTACGATGACGAGTGTCCACGGCTGGTCAACTGGCTGTGGGACAATGCCGTGGTGGTGGCGTGCATGGCAGAGCTGATCAAAAGCGGCCTCTACCCGGAAAAAGAAGCGCAGTTTTTACAGTTTGCCAGAGAGGTCGGAGAAGAATTTCTGCGCACTCAGATCCTTGATGAGGGCAGCGAGGTCTATGGGGCTTTGACTGCCAGATGGGAGTATCCGGGGCATCCGGCACATTCCTATGACTGCTACTTAGGACCGAATGATGCTTCTTTTGCTGTTAAATGGGCATTGATTCCGCTTTATGAACTGACCGGTGAGCAGCGGTATCTGGAAGCGTCCAGACTGGCACTGGATTGGGTAAAGAATTCCATCTATCTGCCGGACCGGGATTATCTGCCGTTGGATTACGATCTCACAGATGGTACCTGGGGAAATTACTCCATTATTGACACGGCGTTTATTCCGGAAGGATTTACGGAGTATGACCGCTTGAACTGTACCAATGAGTTTACGGAGGACAGCCGCTTTTTCATGGATCGTTTTATCCGCCAATACCGTCTGGACAATGGCTTTTACGGTCAGAATTATGATCCGGCCGCCGGGGTAGACGAGGTCATTTTTACAAGAGGGCTGGGCTGGACGATTGAGGGGCTGCTGGCAGCATACAGAGGGACGGAGGAAAAACGGTATTTAAAAGAAGCTGTCGAACTGGCGCTCCTGACCGCAAAAGAACAGAATGAGGATGGATCGTTCAGTTATATTCTGGGCTATCATGGAGTTCCTGAACAGAAGGACAGGGAGGGAACGGGGATCTGCGAGAAAGCGACGGCTATTCTGGCCTATCTGTTCTATGATATCTGCATGCTGGATCAATCACAGAAGGAGCTTCTGGAATCCGCGGACAGGGCGATGGTCTGGTGTGAAGCTAATATCCACAGAGGACCGGGAATGGGCTACGGTGGAATAAAGGCGGCAGGAATCAAATCCGGAATCACCTGTATGTCCTATCTGACGATTGCAACACAGTATGCCAACGCATTTTATATCCTTGCAAAGCTAAAAAGAACGGAGGCGCCATGGCTGAAAACAGAGTTATACAAATAGAAGTTCCGACAGAGCAGAATGCTGATTGGTATGAGCTGCGGATTTACAGCGGCCGCAATGAGCCGGTAGTGAAGGAGAGTGACACGTCCCCCCGTGATCCGGGGAGAAAGAGCCGGCTGTATGGGACTAAGTACGAGGGCATGTATAATTTTAACTATTTATTTCCGGTTGTGGATTTTGAATATGATGAGACGATGGAGGGAGTTCTCCTGTTTGAAGATGTTTTTTATGGGACCTGGGCGATGAACCCCATGTATCACAGAGAGCAGCGTTTTCCCCTGTCATCTAAGGTCGTAGTGCCGGGCTGTTATCTGGAATGGTGGGAAAACATGTTCCATTACGATAATCCGCAGGCCAGGGTAACAGAATTCTACATGAGAAAAAGATATCCAACCGGAACAGAGATGATAAAAGAGGAGATCAGGCTTCTGAGCGATCAGTGGAAGGGACGCATGGCTGTATGGAAGGTCGTGGACGGCTCTGAGAGGCTTCTGTGGGAGACGGATTTTGACTTCGATTCCGTCTATCAGGCAGAACCAGGGAACCGCGTCGGGAGAGATTCGGAAAGCGAAGTCCCGGTCCACCTGTCCAGAGAAATTCTTTTAACTGCCCTGGATGCTGATCTGGATTTCATAATGAAATCCCGGAACCGAAACCCGTATAGTGCGGTACCGGGAGGAACCTTTCTCTTTTACGATTACGATGCCAGGACGTTCCGCCAGAGAAACTGGCTCTGGACCTTCGGCCCCACGATGCAGACGCTGCTGAGGGCCAGGGATATACCGGAGATGTCCGAAAAGTACGGCTCAGACAGGCTTTTGGAAACAGCCGTTTCAATGGGGGATTTGTGCGTAAATAACCAGGAACTGAATCCCCAAAAGCCCAATTATGGGCTGCTCCTGTGCCGGATGGATCACGATACGGTCAACAACAGGCATGGCTATGAACTGAAATACTCCCCGCCGGACGGATTGTTCCAGGCCGGCTGGGGAATGATGCCTTTGTACCGTGCCACGGGTGATAAGCGCTATCTGGAATTCTGCAGGATCATGGCAGAAGCCACGGGGCGTCTGCTGGAACAGGATGTGATCATCCAGCAGGACTACTTTGCCGTGACGGAGAGCTGGAAGACAAACACCATGGATGAGGCGGGGTTTGGCATGGAGGGAATCGCAGAGCTGTATCTGGGCACCGGAGATCCCCGAATTGCAGAGATCGGCCGCAAATACATAGACCAGCTGATCCGGTATTTTGAGATGCCAGATGGCACATGGGCCCGCAATTATTTTCGGCACAGCCGGCTGGTGGAACCGCCGTTTGACTTAACGAGGGGCGCCGGCTGGGCCATGATGGGAATCTCATCCGCGGCTCGTATGGGACTGGGAGAGGAATACTTGGAAAAATGCCGCCGTATGGCTTCTGTTCTAATGAAGTATCAGAATGAAGACGGCAGCTGGTGGTATCGTTTCAGCGAGGCAGATCCGGTAAACGGAATCGCGGAGAAAGGGACTGCGGTGTGGACCGTGATGTTCTACCGGCTCTATAAAATGATGGGGGATACCCAATATCTGGAGACGGCCAGAAAGGGCCTCAGCTGGCTGATTAACAGCCAGTATAAAGGAGCAGACCGGGATGGACGCGGCGGAGTGCCGGTGTCGGGTCCCATGTCAGGAGTATCATACCGGCCGTTTTTCCGGATGGCGTGCCAGTATACCGCTGGATTTCTGGGATTGGCACTGATGGAAGAACTGAGCCTGGAGAGCCGGGATAATGAAAAAAAGGGGTGAGTGGAGATGCTGGCAGGACTGAAACAGAACCGTGCCTGGCTGGAGGAAGCCAGGCAAAAGCTTATAGAAAAGATGGCGTGGGTCAGCGATGTTTCCGCCGATAAAATTCCATATACTACGATAAATGGACGACACGACGACCGTTCGGACAATTCTGTCGATTGGGATATGGGAAATGGAATAAACTGGTGGACTAATGGCTTTTGGGGCGGTATTCAGTGGCTGATGTTTCAGGCGACAGGGGATGATCATTATGCCGCCATTGCACGTAAAACGGAGGCGAAGCTGGACCGGTGTTTTGAACTGTACGAAGGGCTTCACCATGATACAGGCTTTATGTGGCTGCCCACCGCGGTGGCGGATTACCGCCTGACCGGAGATCCGCTATCTCGAAGGCGTGGGCTGCATGCCGCTAATCTGCTGGCCGGAAGGATTAACTTAAATGGAGGGTATATCCGGGCATGGAATGAGAGCTCCTTTGGCGGGAATGCGGCAGGACTCGCTATCATTGACTGTATGATGAATATTCCGCTTCTTTACTGGGCTTCAGAGGAGCTTGAAGATCCCAGATACCGCAGTGTGGCCATGCTTCACGCGGACACAGTACTGCGGACCTTTTTCAGACCGGATGGCTCCTGCAGCCATATCGTGGAATTTGATCCGGTGACGGGGCGAAAGGTGAGGGCACATGGGGGCCAGGGCCTTCGGGAAGACTCTTCCTGGACGAGAGGTCAGGGCTGGGCGATCTACGGATTTGCCATCAGTGCGCGCCATACCGGGGAAGCACGGTATTTGCAGGCGGCCAGAAAAACGGCGGATTACTTTATCCGCAGGATACCAGAAAGCGGTCTGATCCCTGTGGATTTTGAACAACCGGAGGTTCCGGCTTGGGAGGATTGCGCAGCGGCAGTTATCGCAGCCAGTGGGATGATCGAGATCGCGGAACAGCTGGAGGAAAAAGATGGTGAACCGTATTTGCAGCAGGCACTCAGGCTGTTGAAAACTTTGTATGAGCAACGATGCAGCTGGAGCAGGGAAGAGGAATGTATACTAGAAAACTGTACGGCCGCCTACCATGGGAGTGAGCACCACATCCATATGATCTATGGAGATTATTTCTTCATGGAGGCAGTGTTCCGCCTGTGCGGACCGAGCGTTTCAATATGGTGATTCCGTGTGGTGTGATAACCGAGGATAAACGGGCAGAAGCCCCCGTGCCGCGAAGAAGCGGCATGGGGGCTTCTGCCGTATTCCGTTAAGACGTACGTGACACGCGGATAAATTGGAAAATTCCGCAAATCGTTTCCCAGAATAAATTGACTTCTGCCATGGAACAATGATATAATTTTTACTTAATGAGCAAAAGGAGACAGGACATGGGAGATGACGGAATTCGCCTGAATAAATTCTTAAGCGGTGCTGGAATCTGCTCCAGAAGGGAAGCAGACCGGCTGATAGAAGAAGGTAAGGTAACGGTCGGCGGAAGAACCGCCGTTCCGGGACAGAAGATAAAAAATGGAGAAACAGTTGTCTGTAATGGACGGACAATTGCGGCAGGAACAAAGGGCGCCGAGGAGAAACCGGACCGGGTGCTCTTAGCGGTGCATAAGCCGTGCGGAATCGTCTGCACCACCTCGGACAAGGACCGTGCTCCCAACATTGTGGACATGGTGGACTGCCCTGTGCGGATTTATCCGGTGGGCCGGCTCGATAAGGATTCGGAAGGGCTGATTCTGATGACCAACCAGGGCGATTTGGTAAACCGTATGATGCGCGGCAGCAGCGGCCATGAGAAAGAGTATCTTGTGTGGATAGACCGGCCGGTGAAACCGGAATTTATTCAGAAGATGAAAAAGGGAGTCTTTCTTCCGGAGCTGGATGTGACGACAAAGCCGTGTTTCGCAGAGATGACGGGAGAAAAATCGTTCCGTATTATACTGACCCAGGGACTGAACCGCCAGATCCGCAGGATGTGCGAGCAGCTGGGCTGCAAGGTGCGGAAACTGAAGCGTGTCAGAATCATGAATATAGAGCTGGGTGATCTAAAGGCAGGCGAATCCCGGCCAGTGTCAAAGAAGGAATATGCGGAGCTGATGCGCCGGCTGGAAAATACATCCGGCCTCTCCTTAAAAGACCGGACGGTGAATGAAAAGGGTCGGACAAAAAAAGAAAAAAGCCGGAATGATAATCCGGAAGTTCGGACGGATAAACGAAAAAAAGCCCCTGGAAAGCGGAAGTGATGCATGGAGAGGCACTTTTTCCGGTATGATAAGGAAGAGTAGGTGGGACCAGAACCCAACTATCGATCATAAACAGCAATACAGCAATCATGCATTAATAAGGAAAGAACGCAGTGAAAAGGAGATTGTAAGTGGACGAGAAAATCAGCAGAATGAAAGAACTGGCTGCCACTCTCACGGCCGCGGCGAAGACGTATTACCAGGAAAGCCGTGAGATCATGAGCAACTACGAATACGATAAATTGTACGACGAGCTGGTGGAACTGGAGAAGGAGACAGGAGTTGTGCTGTCCAAGAGCCCGACACAGAACGTAGGATATGAGGTGCTCTCCGAACTTCCGAAGGAGCGCCACGAGAGTCCCATGCTGTCGCTGGACAAGACGAAGAGTACGGCCGATTTACAGGAATGGCTGGGCGATCAGACGGGAATTCTCTCCTGGAAGCTAGACGGACTGACCGTCGTCCTCACTTACAGCGGCGGAACGCTGAAGAAGGCCGTTACCCGCGGCAACGGTGAGATTGGCGAGGTCATTACCAGCAACGCCAGAGTGTTTGCGAATGTGCCGGTCACCATCTCCTTTCAGGGAGAACTGGTGCTGCGCGGCGAGGCCGTCATCCGTTATTCGGAATTTAACCGGATTAATGAGGCCATCGACGATGTGGATGCCAAATATAAGAATCCCAGAAACTTATGCAGCGGCTCGGTCCGTCAGCTGAACAGCCAGATCACGGCGGAGCGGAACGTGAATTTCGAGGCATTTGCCCTGGTTACGGCCGAGGGCGTGGATTTTAAGAACTCCCGGAAGGAACAGTTTGAGTGGCTGAAGAGACAGGGATTCGATGTGGTAGAGTACAAGACCGTTACGGCGGAGACGCTGCCGGAGGCGGTGGAAGAGTTTGCCGAAGCCGTTTCCGGCTACGATATCCCTTCCGATGGCCTGGTGCTTCTTCTGGACGATATCGCTTACGGAGAATCTCTGGGACGGACTGCCAAATTCCCGAGAAATGCGATTGCATTCAAATGGGCGGACGAGATTAAGGAGACGAAGCTGGAATATATCGAGTGGAGCCCGTCACGGACCGGTTTAATCAATCCGGTCGCCGTGTTCGAACCGGTCGAGCTGGAGGGAACCACGGTGAGCCGCGCCAGCGTACACAATTTAAGCATTATGGAGTCCCTGGCTCTGGGCGAGGGCGACACCATCACGGTTTATAAGGCCAACATGATTATCCCGCAGATTGCCGATAACCTGACCAGAAGCGGGAAGATCCGGATTCCGGAGAAATGTCCGGTCTGCGGCGGTAAGACGGAGGTGCGCCAGGTAGGCGATGTCCGCAGCCTTTACTGCACGAATCCAGACTGCCAGGCCAAGCGCATCAAGAGCTTCGCCCTCTTTGTCAGCCGTGACGCGCTGAACATCGACGGCCTTTCGGAGGCGACTCTGGAGAAATTTATCGGCGCCGGATTTATTAAGGAGTTTGCAGATATTTTCCATCTTGACCGGCATGAGGAGACGATTACGCAGATGGAAGGCTTCGGCCGGAAGTCCTATGATAATTTAATCCGGGCGACAGAGACCGCGTCCCACACGACGCTTGCACGGATGGTTTACGGCCTTGGAATCTCCGGGATTGGTCTGGCCAATGCGAAGATGCTGTGCCGGAAGTTTAAGTTCGATTTTGACCGCATGCGTCATGCCACAGCGGAAGAACTGATCGAGGTCGATGGAATCGGGGGAGTCTTAGCCGATGCATGGATCCGCTACTTTGACGATGAGAAGAATCAGGAGATTGTGGACCATCTGCTCTCAGAACTCACATTTGAGCAGGAGGAGGAATCCACGGAGGAGGCCATCTTTGAGGGCATGACCTTCGTGATCACCGGAAGCGTGGAACATTTCGCCAACCGAAAGGAACTGCAGGAGGCCATCGAAGTGCGGGGAGGTAAGGCCACAGGCTCTGTAACTTCGAAGACAACGTATCTGATTAACAATGACGTGGCGTCCAATTCTTCCAAGAATAAGAAGGCCAAGGATTTAGGCGTGCCGATCATATCCGAGGAAGAGTTTATCAAGATGCTGGGGGAGTAAAATATGCCGATTAAAGTACAAAAAGATCTGCCTGCGAAGGCGATACTGGAAAAAGAGAATATCTTCATCATGGCGGAGGACCGGGCGATGAGCCAGGACATCCGCCCTCTGGAGATTCTTATTTTAAATCTGATGCCGGTAAAGGAGGACACGGAGACGCAGCTTCTGCGGGCGCTCTCTAATACGCCTCTTCAGGTGGACTGCACGTTTCTGATGCTGGCCACCCATACGTCGAAGAATACGTCGGCCAGCCATTTGAACAAGTTTTATGTTTACTTTGACGAGATTAAGAATAAGAAGTATGACGGTATGATTATCACCGGCGCGCCTGTGGAGAACCTGGAGTATGAGGAGGTCAATTACTGGGAAGAGCTTCAGGCGATTATGGAATGGGGCAAGAGTCACGTGACAAGCACCTTACATATCTGCTGGGGAGCCCAGGCCGGACTCTACTACCATTATGGGATACCGAAATACAAACGGGAAAAGAAGCTTTCCGGCATTTACCGCCATAAGGTTCTGGACCGCAAGGTGCCGCTGGTGCGCAGCATGGACGACTTTATCATGGCCCCGCATTCCCGCTATACAGAGGTGCGCAGAAAGGACATTGAGAAGGTGTCTGATCTGGTGATTCTTGCAGTGTCGGAGGAGGCGGGCGTCTATCTGGTGATGAAGCGCGACGGAAGCCAGGTGTTTGTCCAGGGCCATCCGGAGTACGACCGCATGACTTTGAACAATGAGTATCACAGGGATTTGACAAAGGGAATCAATCCGGAGCTCCCATGCAATTACTATGAGGACAACGATCCCTTCGCAGTACCGGTGCTCTCCTGGAGGAATGCGGCGAATACGCTGTATGGTAACTGGCTGAATTTCTACGTCTATCAGGAAACTCCGTATATTTTGGGCGAAGATGCATAAAATACAACCACATAAAAATGACCGCAACTCCACAGGAGGGGCGGTTATTTTTGTACCTTTTCAGAGCATCCGGATACCGGATTTTAATGTGAAAAAGGCAGCATCAATTTCGCTTGAGAGTTCCTGATTCTCATGCTATAATTTCTACATGTATTTGGAGTATGGTAAGGTGGAAGGAATCCGCCTTACCGCATAAGAGAGCAATCCGAAACGAAAAATGGGGGAAAGAAACCATGAAATACGAAAATGCCGGACAGATGAATTTTTTCTCGGAAATGGCGGAACATCAGATTTCGGCACGTGAATTTTTCAGCAACGTTCTGCTGGATTCTCTGGATAGAAATTTCGGCTTAAAGCATGTGCTGATATCCTATTTCGATACGCATGGAACATTTCTTTCATGGATCAATCGGAACGGAATCCTGCTGGACTGTGAAGAGCATCCATACAGGAAATTTGTTGCAAATGATGTAATCAGGCATGTGGTGTATCAGGACGCGGTCCGTGACCACCTGACTTACTTTAATGTGATGCCAAGGCTGTATAAATCCACGGACGTCATCAGCCCTGTCGATTACGCCCACTCCGCCTACGTCCGCTTTCTGGAGGAAAACTTCCATGCCCATTACAGCGTGACGATGGCATTCGGCATTAACGCCTATATCCAGGTTGCCTTTTTTAAGAGCCTGGAGAATGGGGATTTTACAGACCAGGAAATTGAGGCGCTGAATGAAATCTACGTCTATGTGGCCAACTCCTATAAGAATTTCAAGAAATACGAGCAGGCCAAGATCGTGTCTAATATTCAGAGTGAGATCATTTCATCCGGTGAAAAGGCCTATTTTGTCACGGATGATTTTATGCATATCATGAGCTATAACAAGACGGCTCAGAGTTATTTAAAAGAGATCCTGGGCCCTTCCATCGCCGAACAGATCAGCACGACCACACCATGCAGCTGGCTGCCGTTCTTGCTGGGCGGCGAGGAGGAGAATTTTACGGCAGACCGGGTCCAGACACGGGTTATTAAAAATTATATTTTTACAATCTATACGTACGATCAGAGCTATTCCAATGGGATCATCGACCGGTATCACTGGATTACCATCTCCAGGAAAGAGGAAGGAAAGCTGCTGGAAGGCTCCGGCACCATGCTGCCGCTGACACAGGCGGAGCAGCGGGTGGCGGAGCTCATGTACAACGGACTGACCTACAAGGCCATCGCCGATGAGCTTGTGATCAGCTATCATACGGTGAAGAAGCATGTACAGAATATCTATACCAAGTGTGGAGTAAAAAGCCGCTTTCAGTTATATAAGTGGCTGGAAAACAGAGAGCAGTAGGTTACCAGGATGCAAGCAGAGGGAAAGGTAATAGGGTCTGATGTATGGAGCGAAGAAAGGCTGGATTTAAGAAGAAAAACGGGACATACCGGTGGATTTTTGTTGTATTTATAGTGATCTGTATTTTAGCGAGTGCTTTTAGTTTTTTGTATTACAGGAACCTGCATAAGACCATAAGAGAAGAGAGCAGGGCATATCTTCAGGAGGTTTCCAGAAGGGTTGCCGCCAATCTTGACCGCATAACGAAAGATAATTTCGCCATGCTTAACATGATGGGAGCATCCCTGGAGACGACGGAGCCTGAGACTATGGAGGAAGTCAGGCAGCTTTTGCAGAAGCAGCAGGGGTTTGGCGAGTTTGAAACAATCATGCTGGTGGAGGAATCCGGAAGAGCATACAATATTGCGGACAGCAAATCGGTATTTTTTTCCTTTGATGATGCCATGCTCGACAGCATGCTGGCCAATAAGTCCGCGATTGCAAAAGCCCAGATTATGGACAATAAAGAGTATTTTGTTTTTGCCGTTTCCCTGGATCATGTCACGGTCGGCGGGGAAAAGATTATGGCGCTGGCCGCCTGTTATGACCCGGATACGCTGAATCAGGTGCTGTCGATGACCTCTTTTAACGGGCAGGCATATTCTCAGATTATCACGAAATCGGGGACTCTTGTGACAAAGGCCAGCTTTCCATTTGCCATGAAGAGCGGTTATAATATTTTTTCCACGCTTCAGAATGCGGAGATGGATGAAAAAGAGAATCTGACGAAAGTATACAGCGATATTGAGAATAATGTCGCGGACCAGATCAGTTTTTCTTTAGACGGTGTACATAGATATATGGTTTATACGCCCATTCAGCCGGATGATTGGTATCTTCTGACCTTTGTTCCGTTTCAGGCGGTGAACGAGAAGTCGGATATGCTGCTGGTTATGACACTGCGTATCTGCGGGCTGCTTGTAATTCTGTTTTGCGGGCTTGTGGCCATCCTGTTCTGGATCTTCCGTGCAAATAAAAGAAAGCTGGAGAGACTCGCTTACGTGGATGGGATAACCGAGGGGAATACCATACAGAGGTTTTATGAGCTGGCAGCCGAGATGATGGAGTCAGTACCGGAGCAGAAGTATGCGCTGGTCTATACCAATATAGAAAATTTCAAAATTCTGAACGCGCAGATCGGACGGAAAAACTGTGATATGATCCTAAAGCAGTTTTACAAATATTTATCCTCTGTACTGAATAAAAACGAGTGCATGGGCAGGCTGTTTGCCGATAATTTCTGTATCATGCTGCTCTGCCGGAGTGAAGAGGAGATGATAAAGAGATTTAAAGACTGGTCGGCCGGAGCCGAGACATATATCGGCAGGCTGAATCCCGCATGGGGGATGCCCCAGATCGAATTCGGCGTCTATGTGATCGAGAACAAGGATATGCCGTTTCCGGAGATGATCGACAGGGCGAAGCTTGCGCTGAAGGAGACGCTGCGGCAGGCCGGCAGCAAGCTGCGGTATGCATTTTACGATGACGCTGCCCGTTCCCGTATGTTTCGGGAGAAGCAGCTGTCGGATGTGATGGAAGATGCTCTGAAAAACAGGGAATTCCAGGTGTACTTGCAGCCCAAATACCACCTTCCCGAGGAAAAGATCGGCGGGGCGGAAGCGCTGGTGCGTTGGTGCAGCAGGGCGGAGGGAATGATCTATCCGGACGAATTTATCCCATTGTTTGAAAAAAACGGCTTTGTCGTTACGCTGGATCTGTGGGTATTTGAGGAGGTCTGCCGGACCTTATGTTCCTGGACAGAACGAGGAGTGAAGCCGGTGAAGATCTCTGTCAACTGTTCCCGCGTCCACTTTAAAAATGAGAAGTTTTTACAGGCCTATCTGACCATCGCAGAGCAATATCAGATTGACAGGAGCCTGATAGAGATTGAGCTTACGGAGAGTGTGGTTTTTGAAGATACAGAGCGCCTGATTAAGATCATTGAACTCATCAGGGCAGCGGGATTCGGTTGTTCGATGGATGATTTCGGAAGCGGCTACTCTTCTTTGAATCTTATTCAGTCGATTCCCGTTGATACCTTAAAGATTGATAAGGTGTTTTTCAAAGATAAGACAATGGAATTAGACCGCCTGAAGGCTGTGGTTGGCGGCATCATCCGCATGTCCCATTCCCTTTCGATGGTGACGGTCGCGGAAGGCGTGGAGTACAGGGAACAGGTGGAGATGCTGAAGCAGGAAGGCTGCGACTACATTCAGGGGTATATATTTGATAAGCCCATGAACATTGCATCGTTTGAACAGAAGGCTTTTGGTGAAAGTTTAGCGGAGGTGCGCAAAAGTGATCCGTTGGGAGAACCGGATTAAAGTTAAGAAGGCGGGATTGATCGTCCTCACGTGCGGCATGCTGTTTCTGACCGCATGCGGGGGAAAAAGGGATAGCGGCAGTCATGACGTCATTTCTCAGAAAAAGGTGGAAGAGGGCAGGACTGCGGTAACCATTCTGGTAAAGTATGCGTTTAGTATCAACAGCTTTGAAAAAGCAGTGGAAGAGAAATTTCCGGATATCGATATTATCCAGATTGGTAATTATACTCCGGATATGGGAATTGAAGAATACAGCCGGAGGCTGGAGCACGACGATCTGACGGATATCGTGATGACGTGGCCGCTGGATGTAGGGGAAGAGTACTGGTCGGACAGACTCCTGGATTTGTCTGGTGAAGATTTTACGAGCCGATACAAGCTTTCAATGTTAAATAATATTTCCAGGGATGGAACGCTTTTTTATCTGCCGGGACCTTCACAGGTGAGAGGAATTCTGTATAATAAGACCCTGTTTCAGGAAAACGGCTGGGAGGTTCCCAGTAATTATGAGGAGTTTATAGAACTCTGTAAAACCATAGAAGCCAGCGGAATCCGGTCGATTCAATTGGGATTTGAGAATTCGGAGGTCTTAAATACGGCGTTTACCGGTTTTAATTATGGCAGCTGCTTCAGCAAGCCGGAGGATCGGCAGTGGATCGCGAATTATAACAAGGGAACCGGCAGCTTTGGGGATCATTTCGGCCCCGCGTTAGATGTCTTTCAGCAGATGACGGAGGAAGGAATCTGGAAGCCCTCTGATTTGGAGATTGAGTACTCCAAACGGGAGACCATGCTTTACGCCAGGGAGTGCGCCATGGTCGAGGACTCTGCGCTTCTGGCCAGAAGGGGGCATGAAATTTCCAAAATGGGTGATGAGTTTGCGCTCATGCCGTTTTTCAATCCAGGCAGCAGCAACGACTGGGCACGGCTTTATATGGTGTGTTATGTGGGAGTGAACAAACATTTGGCGGAGCCTGAAAATCGCGATAAGTATCGTCAGGTGATGAAGATTATGGATTTCATTTCCACGCCAGAGGGACAGGAGGCCATGATGGCGGACACCGGAGCGATGTTTTCCAGTCTGAACGACATGGACCTGCCGGATGTCCCTGAAATAGAATCGTTAATTCCGGTACTGCGCGCCGGCCGCTACGCGGTGTTCGGCCAGCTGGAGCATGCGCAGGAAGCGCTGGAGGAAGGCCTGGCGGGTATGCTGAGGGGAGAGAAGACGAAAGAGGACGTGATTCAGATGGTGGATGAGCAAAATAGAAAGCCTGTTCATAAGGCTGATCCGGAGATCTATGGAACCGCGGCTTCTGACTTCACCCTGATTCAGACGGGAAATTTTATTACGGATGCCATGCGCAGGCAGAGCGGTGCGGAGATCGCCCTGTTCATGGATAATGGGAAAGATGGCTTATATAACGGCAAGGGACTAAGCGGCAGACTCTACAAAGGTGATGTGACGAATGTGGATTTAAAATGCATTCTTCCGGATCTGAAGAGTCCCGATACCGGAGAGATGCGTGTAATAAAAATGACCGGAGAAAACCTGATCGAGACTCTGGAAAAATCGATTGTTGTGGAGAATCAGTCCGGCTGGTTTTACTATTTTTCCGGACTTTCCATGAGCTATGACCCTGCGGCGGAACCGGGAAAGCGAATCGGGACGATACAGACAGCGGATGGAAAAGCGATCGATAAGGAGAAGGTCTATACGGTTGCCATTATGGATACCATAGTTCCGGAAAGCTTTATCCTCGAGAGTGAGAGTACCGGTATGACGGTTTATGATGTGCTGGTGAAGACGCTGAAGGAGAAAAAGAATATAGAACCGGTAGAGGATGGACGGTTTGCAGCCAGGTAAGGGCTGTATTGGAGAATATTGTTTTTTCGTATAAATGAGATAAAAGTGTGAGAAGAGAATAGCTCAATCAGAGATGGTTTATTTCCTGATTGAGCTGTTTTTTTGTTTGGTATGAGCCGGAAAACCACCTGAGTGATTCCGAAAGACTCCCATTTCCCCGTCGAAATAGGGAATGTTCCCTATACGAAATACTACAGATGGCCACTTTTTTCAGCACGTCAGGTTTGATATAATTTTAACATACAAAAAACAACTCCGGGACAACTGAAAAAGATGTAATCATGCAGAAGTGCCGGAGAGAACGACCATTGGGAGGAGGGGGCCGATTGTCACAACAGGGAATTATTTTCAATATTCAGCGTTTCACAATCCATGACGGACCGGGGATGCGGACGGAACTGTTTCTAAAAGGGTGTCCGCTGCGATGCAGATGGTGCAGCAATCCCGAGAGCTGGACGGCGCATATCCAGCCGGGCATCTATAAAAGCAAATGCATTTCCCGCAAGAACTGCGGTTCGTGCGAGGAAGCCTGTCCGGCAGAAGGCACGCTTAAATTTACACGCGGAAAACTGACTTTAATCGACCGGAGTACATGCACCAATTGTCTGGCCTGCTATCAGGCGTGTCCGTCGGACGCGATCAAGCAGTGGGGGCAGTCGATGTCCGTGGAAGACTGCATGAAGGAGATCCGAAAGGACCGGGGCTATTACGACCGTTCCGGCGGAGGCGTTACCGTATCAGGAGGGGAACCGCTCATCCAGAGCGATTTTGTGGCGGAACTGTTTCAGGCGTGCAAGGACGAAGGAATCCATACCTGCTGTGAATCCACATTCTGCGCTGACTGGAAGGAAGTCGAGAAGGTTCTGCCGTATACGGACCTCATTATCTCCGATATCAAGCACATGGACAGCAGGATTCATAAAGAATACACGGGAGCAGACAACGAAAGAATCCTGGAAAATCTAAAGAGACTGGCCGGCGGGGACCGGGAACTGATCCTTCGGATTCCGGTGATCCCAAATGTCAACGATGATATGGCCAACATAGAGGCCACAGCCGATTTTATCATAAACGAGCTGGGCGGCCGCGTCAGAACGCTGCAGCTTTTAAGCTTCATGCGTCTTGGGGAAGAGAAGTACGCCTCCCTGGGAATGCCCTATCAGATGGAGGACGTGAAGATCAACAGAAAGGTCTTTCAGAAGCATGTGGGCGAGCTTGCAGAGTATTTTAACAGCCGGGGAATTCACTGCCTGGTGGGAACAAAGGAAAAACAGTAAACCAATTTATATCATATTTTCAGGAGGAATTACAATGAACGAGAATCACACAAACGCGTGTGGAACAGAACCTTTCGATCATGTCTACAGTCTGGGTTACCAGGTTCACCATGAAGACTGGTCCCCATTTCCAAGGGTAAACATGCTCAGACAGACCTTTTTAGACAGACCTTACGAGGTCGATGTGGAGCGGCTGAGGTTGGTGACGGAAAGCTATAAAGAGCATGAAGTCTGTCCACGCAAGCTTCAGTGTGCCTACGCTTTTGAGAACATTTTGCTGAATACAAAGCTGTATATTGACGACGGAGATCTGATTCTGGGTGAGATTGCCGCTCCGCCCAAGGCGTCGCCGATCTATCCGGAGTTTTCCGTGAACTGGATCATCGAAGAGATCCTTCACTCCCCGTTTGAGGAGCGCGAACACGACCAGTTCTACATAAGAAATGACGATGAGAGAAAAGAAATTATCGAGCTGTGCAAATACTGGCAGGGCAGAACCGTGGATGATTTAATCAATGTGCGGCTGGAGGAAGAGCAGATTAAGGGTTCCGAAGCAGGAAAGAAGATCTTCCAGACGAATCTGTACCATTTCGCAGGCGCCGGACATCTGGCCATCGATTATGCGAAGCTGATGAAGGTCGGTTACAACGGCCTGATCGAAAATGCCAAAGCGGGTCTGGAGAAGCTGGATAAGAGAGATCCGGAATACGGCGACAAGCGGGATACCTACCAGGCTATGATTATCATGCATGAGGCTGCGAAAAAATACATCATGCGCTATGCGAAGCTGGCTGATGAGTATGCCGCCAAAGAGCAGGATCCGGTGAGGAAGAAAGAGCTGGAAGCCATGGCGGATAACTGCCGTCAGATCGCAGGCGGTGTGCCGAAGACGTTCTGGCAGGCAATGCAGTTATTTAATATTGCCACAACACTCATTCAGGTTGAGAGCAACGGCCACTCCATATCCTACGGCCGTATGGATCAGTGGCTGTATCCGTACTATGAGGCGGACATGAAAAACGGCACCATCACAAAGGAATTTGTCCTGGAACTGATCGAGGTCGAATACGTAAAGATGAACAATCCGACCAAATTAAAGGATAAGGGAAGTATGGCTGTGCGCAACGGCCGCGGTTTCGGAGGCGAGAGCCTGACCATAGGCGGCGTGGACAGAGACGGCAATGACGCCACCAATGACTTGACGATGCTGATGCTGGAAGGTTCCGCCCATACCCGCATGATGAATCCGTGGGTCTGCGTGCGTATGCATGAAAATACCCCCTATGAATTAAAGGTCAAGACCGTGGAATGTATCCGCGCAGGCTACGGCCATCCGAAGCTTTTCAACGATGCCCCGGCGATTAAAGGCATGATGAGAAAAGGCATGACCCTGGAAGAAGCGAGAGATTACTGTGTCGTAGGCTGTGTGGAGATTGATCTTCCCGGCAAGGAGTACGGCTGGCACGACGCCGCCTACGTCAACACGGCGAAGATGATGGAAATGGTGTTAAACGGCGGACGCTGTCTGGACTGCGGACCTCACTGTGCAAGATGGGAGAAATGCGGCGCTCTCGGCGGCCATCTGGGACCGGATACCGGAAGCCTGGATACCTACCAGAGCTTTGAAGAGGTTCTCGAAAGTGTAGATAAACAGTTTGCTTACTGGACCGATCAGATGTGCAGCAGCTTGAATATCATTGACAACGCCCACCGCGCCTTAAAGCCGGTACCTTACGTATCCGCGTTTTATGAGGACTGCATGGAATCGGGCAGGGACTTGACAGAAGGCGGAGCCAAGTATAACGGCACCGGTCCGCAGGCCAGCGGCATGGCAACCTGCGCGGACAGCCTGGCTACGATCAGGCAGCTCGTGTTTGATGAGAAGCGCTGTACCGGTTCTGAACTGCTTGCAGCGGTGAAGGACAACTGGAAAGGTCATGAAAAGCTTTACGCCCTTGTAAACAGCTCCAAGGTTCACCACTACGGCAACGACGACGACTATGCGGATGAACTGTTCCGCTACATGTTCGAATGCTACTGCAGACATATCAGAGGAAGAAAGAATCCGAGAGGCGGCGAGTTCAGCCCGGGAGTCTACTCGGTCAATGCCAACGTGGCCATGGGCTTGAATACCAACGCATCCGTGGACGGCCGTAAAGCGGGAGAGGCGATCTCCGACAACATGGGACCGGTTCATACCGACGGCGGCTCCCACGATATCTGCGGCCCCACAGCGCTTGTTAATTCCCTGACAAAGGTGGACCACTCCCTGGCGTCCAACGGCACACTGATGAACTTAAGATTCCCGGAGGAATCCGTGGCCGGCGTCGAGGGAAGAGACACTCTGATTGGATTTATCGATGAGTATATGGCAAAGCAGGCGATGCATGTTCAGTTCAATATCATGAGCTCCGCGACAATGCGGGCGGCGCAGAAGAAGCCGGAGGACTACAAAGACATGCTTGTGCGTGTAGCCGGATACAGCGCGTATTTTGTCGAACTGGGCAAGCCGCTGCAGAAGGATTTGATTCAGCGTACAGAGCTTCATTTCTAAAATACACGGAATATATATAGGGGGATATTATGACTTTTGAGTTTGATTTTATACTGGTTGGTCTGATGCAGATTTTTGGATTCTTTGTACAGGGATGTACGGGATTTGGCTGTACCGTTATCGCTGCGGCGGTTACGAACGGTCTTCTGGGAACCGCGGAGGGGGTACCGTACGGAACGCTCCTCACAATTCCATTCTTATACTATCTGGGCGTGAAGGCATGGCGTGAGGTCTCCTGGAAAGATTTAGTGAAAATCGTTGCACTGTGCGCGCCGGGAATCCTGATCGGCAATTATCTGTTTTACAAGATCAGCCCGACGACCGCGAAGATCTGTATCGGCGCCATGGTTACCATCATCGCCTTGATGAACATTTATAAGCACATTATCAGACCGCTGGTTCTGAAAAAAACAGATGAGGAAGACGCACCCGACACAACCGGCAGGAAGATTTTCCGCTATGGATGTCTCATATTAGGTGGTATCGTTCACGGCGCGTTTACCATCGGCGGCCCGCTGATTACGGTTTACACCATCGAGGCGGTAAAGGATAAAGAAAAATTCCGCAACACGATGAACATGGTATGGGTGGTCTTAAATACCTGGAACATCTATACCCAGTTCCGCAACGGCGCATTCACACCCCGCATGTGGAGCGCTCTGGCAATCGGCCTTCCCTGTGCCGCGATCGGATTCTTCCTCGGCATGGGCTTCTTAAAGAGAATTAACCGTGAGCAGTTCCTGCGTATCGTATACTTAGTACTTCTGTTTATCGGCGCAAATATGCTGATCACCAGCCTGATGGCAGTTTTGTAAAAAAGGAGAAGAACAATGAAAGATTTTCGTTTTAAAATACCTCAGAATATTGAATTTGGAATGGGAAGCTTAAAAAAGCTTCCCGAGATCCTGAAAGAAAACGAGTCGGAGCACGTATTCTTAATCTCTGACCGCGGACTGGAGAAAATCGGCGTAGTAGGAAAGATACAGGACATCATCGAAGAGGGAGGAATCCGGTATACCTCCTATCTGGATGTCATTCCGAATCCGACCACCGATATCGTCAATGAAGCGGCCGCTCTCTATAAAGAATGCGGAGCGACCAGCATCGTTGCTCTTGGCGGCGGCAGCTCGATGGACGTGGCGAAGGCTGTAGGCGTGCTGGCGAACTACGGCGGCAGCATCACGGACTATGAGGGAAATCATAAGGTTCCCGGCCCGATTGTGCCGATGATTGCGATCCCCACAACAGCGGGAACCGGCAGTGAGGTAACCGCTTCCGCAGTCATCACGGACGAATCCAGAAATTACAAGCTGTCGGTGTTCAGCTATGAAATTCTGCCGAAATACGCGGTTCTGGATCCGGAACTGATTATGACGGCGCCTGCGTCCATCGCCGCGGCCTGCGGTGTCGACGCACTGATTCACGCCATTGAGGCGTACATTTCCGTCAATGCTTCCCCGTTCTCGGATGCAATGGCTGAAAAGGCAATGGAATTAATCGGCGGAAACCTCCGTCAGTTTGTCGCAAACAGAAAGAATGAGGAGGCGGCCAGCGCCATGATGGCAGGCAGCAATTTTGCAGGAATCTCATTTGCATGGGCCAGACTCGGCAATGTACACGCCATGAGCCACCCGGTAAGTGCCTACTTTCATGTCCCCCACGGCGTCGCAAATTCCATTCTGCTCCCAACAGTTCTGGAATACAACGCCCTTGCCGACAACGGCCGTTACGAAGTGATTTATAATTATATCCGCCAGGGCAATGAAGAATTAAATGGTTTCAAACCGGAGATGCTGGTAGAAGAGATTAAAAAGCTGAACGCAGACTTAGGCATTCCGAAATCACTCTCCGAGGCGGGCGTCAAAGAGGAGCTGATTCCGGCTATGGCGGAGGATGCCATGAAGAGCGGCAACATTCCGGCCAACCCGAGACAGACAACTGTAAAAGATATTATGGAACTTTATAGGAAAGCATTATAAAATAGGATTGTTTTAAAGGGCATCCCAGATGTTCAGATGGTTATCCGGCATTTGGGATGTACTTTTTCAACTTTTGATTGATAAAAAAAAGACAATATCCATGGGGATATTGAAAGAAACTATAAAACGGGGAGACACTAGAATGAGTACGAGTGCAGATAAGAAAAAACGGATCGGATGGGCAGTCAGCATACTGATTCCTTTCATCATTGCTTTTATTCCGGTTTCGGGGGATTTTACAGAAAGTCTGAAGCGGTTCTTTATGATTACGCTGTTTATGATTTTGATCATTGCCTTTGAGCTGTTTCCGCTGTTGGTGTCGGCGATTCTGCTTCCGTCACTGTATATTGTCAGCGGAATCGTTCCGGCCGCGACGGCTTTTGGTTCCTGGTCAAATACGACGGTATGGATGGTCCTGGGGGGACTTATCTTCAGTACGGTGCTGGATGAGTGCGGTCTTTTAAAACGGATCGCTTACTTTGTCATAAGAAAATGCGGCGGAACCTACGGCGGTGTGGTTTACGGCTGCTTTGTCATTGGAATTCTTCTAAATCTGGTCACCTTCTGCTATGGATGGGTGATTGCCGGCGCACTGATCTTCGGTGTGTGCAAGGCCATGGATTTGAAGCCCTCCAGAGAATCATCGCTGGTGTGCTTCGCGGGTACCATTGGGTGTACCGGAAGCACGGTGTTTCTGTACTATCCAAGCTATTATTCCATGATTGAGACATCGCTGCAGGAGTTTGTGCCGGGATACAGCATGGGGATGTTCACCACATTTCTGTACAACGGCTGCTTTATTATCTGGTGCCTGCTGACGCTGTTTATCCTGATGAAGGTATATAAGACGAAGAAAATGGACGGAAAGCTGAACCGTAAGATTTTCGATGAAAAATACGAGCAGCTGGGAAAGATGAGCAAAAAAGAGAAAAAGGCGGTCGCCATGATCGTGCTTCTGTTCGCCTGGCTGTTTTCCTCAAACTTTACCGGCCTTCCGGCGGCCTATGGATTTATGACGATCCCGTATCTGATGTTCGTTCCGGGCATTGAGATCGGAGACAAGGAGATAATCGGAAGAATCAATTTCTCCATGATCTTCCTTGTAGCAGCCTGCCTCGGGATCGGCGTCGTGGGAGCTTCCGTCGGATTTGGAGATTTCCTGACGAATATCGCCGTGCCGTTTCTCTCCGGAAAGAGCGTGCTGGTCGTATGCATCTCCTTTATGCTGTTTGGAATGATTGCCAATTTCTTCATGACGCCCCTTGCGATGCTGGGCGGGCTGTCTATTCCATTTGCGCAGATTGCCGTGTCCCTGGGCATTAACCCGGTGGTGGCCTGCATGATCCTTGTGTACGCATGTGAAATGCTGTTTCTGCCGTATGAGTCCAACGGAAACCTGATTATGTACGAATACGGAATGATGCCGATGAAGGATTTTATCAAACAGGAAGGCTTAAAGACGTTGATCATGTTTGTGGGATTTCTTGTTGTCATGTATCCATTATGGAATTTGTTTGGATTGATGTAGTGTTACAGCACCGTTAGAGGTGCTGTAACAAAGGGCTGTGAGAAGACGGTGTTAAGGTAACTTCGTTTTTTCACAGCCTCATTTATTTAAGTCAGCATTCTCTACATGCTGCTCCCATCCTGCACGATTCTTCCATCCCGTACCGTAATGATCCTGCTGCTGCTTTTGGCTGCTTCCGGGGAGTGGGTCACCATAATGATGGTCTGCCCGGTGCTGCGGTTGATCTCCCGCAGCAGGCTCATGATATCGGTGCCGGCTTTCGTGTCGAGATTGCCGGTGGGCTCGTCGGCGAAGAGAATTCCGGGATTGCCGATGAGCGCGCGGGCGATTGCCACGCGCTGCTGCTGGCCGCCGGATAACTCCCGGGGCGTGTGTCTGCGCCGGTCGGACAGGCCCACCATCTCCAGAATCCGGTCGAGACGGTCTTTGCAGCGCTCCATTTTCTGACCGTCCAAAAGAAGCGGGAGCATGATGTTTTCTTCCACATTCAAGTTGGGAATCAGGTTGTAAAACTGAAAGACGAATCCAATGTTCCGGCGGCGGAGACTGCTCATTTTTTGATCTCCGAAGCTGGAGATATCGGTTCCGTTCAGAAGCACGCGGCCGCCTGTCGGGGTGTCCAGACCTCCAAGAATATAGAGAAGCGTGCTTTTTCCAGAACCGGATGGTCCCATAATTGAGACGAATTCCCCCGGCATTACCTGCAGGGAGACGTCCCTTAGCACCTCGGTAACGATATCACCGAGCCGGAAATTCTTAACGATATGGCGTCCTTCTACGGCTGCTGTTTCTATAATAGGTTTCATTTCTTATCCTCCAGTTCTGTAAACTATTCAAATTTGATTTCTTCCACTAGCTTCATTTTCCGGCACTTGATGATGGGGACGACAGAGCCCAGCAGAGTGACCGCAATTCCCAGGATACCGGAAGTCAGAAACGTAAAAGCATCCAGCTCCGGCACGATCTGTATTTTGGGACCGGCCACAAGGAAGATTGTCTGGATTTCCATATAAGAGAGAAACACGGCAAGGACCGCGCTGATCAGGCCGGATGAAAAGCCTTCGATCACTGTGATCGACGCCATCTGGCGGTTGGAGAGCCCCACGGACTTATACATGGCGGTGGTACGGCGCTTCTGAATATGGCTGATCAAAAGGTTGTTGACGACGCCCACCGCGGCCAGCAGCAGAATAAACCAGGTCATGGTACGCATGGGCTTCAAAAAGGTTCCAACCGTGGCAAGGGCGTCCGTGTTGAATTCTTCTACCGTCCGGCTCCAGTTGGAGGTTCCGCCGAACAGGCTGCGAAGCTGTACCATGATGGCCTCCGGATCGACCGCAGTATAGGCGAGAAAGTCGTAGGAGACGGCTCCAAAATCGGAAACCGCATATGCGGCGGGAATGACAGCCTCGACATCGGTGGCCCTCGATTTGAAGCTGCCGACGAGCAGATAGTCCTGCATAGCGGAGCCGTCGGAGAGGGACAGGAGGTCGCCGATGGAGGCGCCGGTACGCTTCATGCAGTCTGTACTCAGGATGACAGCCCGCCCGGAGGCGAAGGCCGAAACGGCGGAAGCTTCCATGTCCTTTTCCGTATAATGGAGCGCCAGCATGGGACCGTACCAGTCGAGGCGGTCGGTTGCCTCCAGCCGGCTGAGGGGGAGGCCGTCCGCTGTTATCTGATTCTTATAGACGTAAAGCGGCAGAACCTGCTCTATCCCATCCATTTCCTTCACCCTATCGACAAATTCCGGTTCCATATGTCCATCCGCAAAACCGTCAAGCTCCGCCCCATGAAAGACGTCACTGACATACGTTGTGACAAAATCACCGACAACTGTGATAGCGATCACGGCGGAGATACTGATGAAGAGCAGCGTGATATTCTGCGCTGTATTTTTATTGCCTTTCATGTTCCGGGCGGCCAGCCAGCCCTCATTTCCCAGGAGGGAGCGGTAAAGCGGTGTGAGTGCCGTGGAACAGAGGTTGGTGAGCATGGGAACGAGAAGCACGGCCGATGCAGTCATTCCCAGCAGAGAGAGGCCGCCGGCCAGGTACAGCATGGGCCCGGATACCAGGCGGGGCAGCAGCATGGAGATCAGAAACACGATTACACAGACGCTCGTAAGGAATCTGATGGAAGTGTGCGGTTCTTCTGCGGTGCCGAGTACGATGTCCTTCACCGGCAGGCGTCCCGCACGGCGGATCGGAAGCCAGGCGGAGAGAAATGCCACGGATACTGCCATGGTAAATGAGATCACCGCACTGAGCGGGGAGATCACTGCCGGGATTTCGATGCCCTGGGACAGAGACTGCCCCATGCCGTGAAGAATCAGCTTCAGCACCACAACGCCTGACGGGATTCCCAGAAGGCCGCCTGCGCTTCCATACAGGAGACTCTCCAGAAGGAAGATGCGGGTTACGGTCTTTTTCTCTGCACCGATGCTGCGAAAGGTTCCGATCACCGGAAGGCGGTCCAGGGTAATTACTTTGTAGCTGCTGTAAATAATGAACACGCTCATGGTCATGGAGAAAAAGCTGATGAGGAAAAAAGGCATGGATTTCTGCCTTGCGTCGGCCGTGATCTGCGCCTCATTGACCACCTCGGATACAATGTAAGCGGGGGCGGGCAGAGCAGCGGCGAGTTCGTTTTTCAGAACCGCGGTGTCAGCTCCGGCGGCGGGCTTTATCAGGATTTCGCTGTATCCGTCCGTCTGATCCAGGAGTCCGGCCAGGGTGGAAAGAGGCAGAAGGGCGGTCGCTCCCCTCGTATGGCGGAGGAAGACTGTGTCATAGTTTGCAATTGCTGCGACCTGAAGCGGAACCGTTACGCCATTGATCTGTAAAGGAATGGTATCGCCTTTATCTATCCCGTATTTCAAAGTAAAACGGTCCGGCAGGATCACCAGGCTGCCGGTGAAATCAGTGATTTTCTCACCACTGGCCAGATGGGGCGGATTGATTTTATTCAGCTCCGTTAAATCGGCAGCAACTAAATCGACGGTCTCGTAGTAGCCGTTCTCATGATAGAGGGCCGTGCCCTTCAGCACGCCCACGCCTGCCTCGATGGACGAAAGCGGGGGAAGTTCGTCTGTTTTAATGGCTCCATTGGCCGCTTTTACAGAGAGAACTGCGCTGCCCGCCATGCCCCTGGCCATTTTTTGCTGTGCACTTTCATAGGAAGCGCCGATGGAAAAGGATACGAACAGGAGCATGGAGGAGAGCAGAATGGACAGGAACATGACTGTGGTCCGCAGCTTTCGCTCTTTTATATTAGTGAGAATATATTTTAGTATGATCTTCATTGTGGCACCTGCTTTCCGTGGGATTGTCTGATCTCGTGATTAAGATTGTCTGGTTTCCATAATAAAAAAAGGCTGACAGCTATCATAGAAATTATGATAAACTGTCAGCCTTAATCTGACTTTCAGACAACCTTAATTAACCTTAAGAAACAGGAAATTCAATTGAAAGCACGGTCCCTGCGCCGGGAGAGCCATAAGCGGAGATGGTTCCGCCGTGCAGTTCGATGATGCTTTTCGCTATTGCCAGGCCCAGACCGCTCCCTTCCGGTTTCTCTCCGGTGCCGGTGCCGCGGTAGTAGCGGTCAAAGAGGTGTTCGGCCTCCTCCGGACCTATGCCCTTTCCAGTGTCAGCCGCCTGGATCAGCAGCGCGCCGTCAATGCGGGATAACCGGAGTGTGACCTCCGCCGTTTCTCCTCCGTGTACAAAGGCGTTGATGATCAGATTGCGAAAGGCCCTCGTCAGCAGCTTTGGATCAAACGAATAGAAAATGGCGTCCTCCGTGCTGTCAAAACCGATGACGCGGTCTTCGTACTCGGGCGTGTTTAAAATATCGATTGCCAGCTCTTTTAAGAAGCGGACTATATTTTGATGTTCCCGGTTGACGGGAAGCAGGCCGTTCTCCAATTGGTACGTCAGCTTCAGGTCGTCGATGAGCGTTTCCATGTAGGCAGCGTTTTTCAGAATGACTGCGGCGTACCGCCTGTAAGCTTCCTCCTGTCCGGCGTCCCCATCCTGTATGATCTCCGCATAGCCCTTAATCGGGGAGAGGGGCGTTTTCAGATCGTGAGTGATGTTGGAAATCCATTCCTCCCGCATCTTCTCCGTCTCGTCCCTCAGGCGGTCGCTGGCCCGGATCTCGGCATCTAACGCGTTCAGGCCGGCGTACAGATCCTCGAACGCGCCGCGGCTGTGATTGGAAAGATAGCGGCGGAGGGAGATATCCCGGATAGAGGCAGTCAGCCGCTTTAACTGTCTGGAGGTCCAGAAGCCGTAGAGAGCGCCGGAGATGAGAACCACCAGAAACAGCACGCATAAAAGGGTCAGAATGACCGGCCGGCCGCCAGAAAAACGATCCCCGTTGAGATACATGGTGATGGTGGAGATTTTCATGGGAAAATAGAGTATATAGACGCAGTCTTCCCCGGCGTTTTGAACGGTGCCGGTAAAGGCGGAATAAAAGCCGCTAACGGAATCCGGCTTTCCATAGCTGAATGCCTCCCGGCCATCCGGAGCTAAGATCTGGAGGCCCACGCCGTTGTCCTGCAGCAGTTCGATTCCGGCCTGTGCAACCCGGGGCGTACCGTCCGCAAACAAGATTTGTTCGCTGAAATTCTCTGTAAAGGATTTCGGCCAGTCGCTCCTGACGTAAGACCCGTCCGGTTTTTGAACCGTTATCAGCAGAAAAAAGAGAAGAATTGCCGACAGGATCGTGCCGATCAGCGTCAGCAGGAAGATAAAATATATGTGGAATGTGGTGCGGTAACCGGATTTCTTCATTTATTTGATCCTTTTCCTGAGCTTATAGCCCAGGCCTTTTACGGTGATGAGCTGCTGCGGCCTCGACGGGTCCGTCTCTGTTTTTTCCCGGATATGGCGGATGTGCACCATGATCGTGTTGTCACAGATACTGCTGGCTTCCCCCCAGACCTGTTCATAGAGACGCTCTTTGCTTATGATTTTGTCCGTATTTTCCATGAGATAGGAGAGCAGAAGGAATTCTCGCCCGGTCAGGGCGATCTCGCGTCCATCCTTATAGACCCGCCCGCTTTCCTTATCCAGCGAGAGGGGGCCGGCGGTTAAGACGGAGCCAGTGTCCTGGGCTGGGGATGCCTGATAGCGCTGGCGGCGGAGCTGCGCCTTGACGCGGAACACAACCTCTCGTGGGCTGAAGGGTTTGGTGATATAGTCGTCTCCGCCCGAGGCGAGGCCGAGAATTTTATCCACGTCATCATTTTTGGAAGACAGGAACAGGATGGAGCAATAGGAGAACTCCCGAATCTGCCTGCATACCTCCAGACCGTCTATATCCGGAAGCACGATATCGAGAATGACCGCGTCCGGCTGGAATTCGCGGCAGATATTCACCGCGTCCGCGCCGTTATACGCCTTTCGGATATCCTGGAAACCATCCTGGCGCAGGACTTCTTCCATAAGGTCTGCAATATCTGTTTCGTCGTCTGCCAATAAAATCTTACCGTCTATGACCGCCACCTGCTTTCTGATGAATGCTTCAATTTTGGGGTAAATGCTTCCCTTGTTCCATGATAAATGATCTCGTCTCGCTCTCCTGCTGGCTTAGGAATTCGCACCATTGATCGGTGAAGCCTTCCGTGTCACCGGCCTCCAGAGAAGTGACCGCCTGGAGGACGGCAGGATTGTATTCCTGGCCCAGACTGTCCTTTTTCAGCCTCATCAGGGTGACCGGATAACCGCAGGCCAGAAGCAGTTTTAATTTGTCGTAACACTCGCGTACCATGGCGGAGGAGCAGTGTTTAACGATAAAAGCCAGATAGACTTCGAGATAGAGATCCGTTCGGCTTTCCTTCCTGATGGACCTGAATTGCTCGGTTAAAACATCCAGAGCCGACCTGGAGACGGACTGAAATGTAAACAGGGATACCGACCGGGAGGTATATACCAGCATCTGGAGACTTTCCAGATAGAGATCCAGCATCTCATGCACATCGGGACTGGAGAAATCGATGGTCTGCGGTGTCATACAGACCAGGATGCCCTTACCGTGCTGGGATGCTGCCACCCCCAGGTCATTGAGGAGCGAGACCGTACGGCGTATCGTCGACAGCGCCGTTCCATACTGTGCGGCCAGTTGAGGCAGAGAGGGGAGATAGCTTCCGATGGGGTAAGCTCCGGAGACAATTCCACGGATGATGCTGGCGGCCAGGGAATAGCGTATCTGGGGACGCTGCCGGTAGAGGCTCCACTGGAACGGGACCGGCTCCGGTTTGGCCGGCGCATATTTGGGCCGTACTGTTTTCAGGAAAGAAAACAGGTCATCAACGGTTTTATTATAAACTTTAAAATACTCTGCTTTCAGATAGTGAATGAGCTCTTCGTTTGTATGGATTCCCAGTTCTTCCAGGGAGAGCTTCCATGCCATCTGATCTTCGGCCAGATAGGGGAAGCAGAGGTAGCGGACCATCTCCCAGTAAAGATTTAGCAGGAGCTTATTATCCAGCGCAGAAAGTGACAGTATATAGAATTCAATCGGCATAAACAGCGTGTCCGGAGAGGGATTGGTGAGCCACTCACGCAGCTGATTCCACTGGTCCTCTTCCCAGCGCTGAAGCCCCAGTGCGAAAAGCGGTTCGATTAAAATCTGTCCGGCTACCTTGATGTCGTTTAATCCGTCCTCACGCGGCAGAAAGTAGTCTGCAATATTTTTCCGGATCCGGGCGGGAGCGGCCTTGTAAACAACGTGGGCTACTTTGGAAGCTTCGACCTGTATATATCCGTCCCGTTCCAGATAAGTAAATGCTGTCCGTACCGTCGGAACTGCCAGTCTGAATTGAACACATATTTTGTGGGTGGACGGCATCGCGTCCCCATAAGTATAAAAACCAAATAAGATTCTGGTTGCATAATAGTCGTATACGAGTCTGTATAATTCATTGCTGCCTTTCATGTTTTCACCTCTGCCTTATTATACCATGCGCTTATGAAACGGTACAGTACCGTTTAAAAAGATAGAATCGATTGCACTGGAAGTCAGGTTGTGGTAAAATCCAATTAGTATGTGAACAGAGATGGGAATACCATGTATTACAAAAAGACAGGAGAGAACTGCAATGTCAAGAAAAATCCCGGCACTGCTCCTGTTTCTTGCCCTTACGATATCGGCCCTCCAAGGCTGCAGCGGCGGTAAGAACAGAGTGGTGAATGAAGATACCCTGGATAGCCAGGAAATTGTGACAATCACCTTTTTTGGAAACAAATATGAGCCGGATAATGTAACCGTGATCGAACAGATTATGTCGGAATTCATGAAGGAAAATCCATATATCCGTGTATCCTATGAGAGTCTGAAGGGAACCGCGTACTTCGATGCCCTTGAGAAACGCATGGAGAGCGGAAAGGGAGACGACATATTTATAGTGAATCACGACAGCCTGCTGAAGCTGGAAGAGAAGGGACAGCTGGCGGATTTGTCGGGCCTCTCCACGCTGCCTGATTTTACGGACGAGATGAGGAGGCAGATGGGGTACGGCAGGATTACCTGGGTCCCTACGACGGTGTCGGTCTTCGGCCTTTACTGCAATCTGGATTTACTGAAGGAACATAAACAGCAGGTTCCAGGAACACGGAAGGAATGGGAGGAGGTCTGCGACTATTTTGTCAGCAGGGGAATGACTCCGGTTATCGCCAACAACGACATTTCCCTGAAGACCCTGGCGATCGGCCAGGGATTCTACCAGGTATACCAGGATAAGCGCCAGACGGAGGTGCTGGAGCGTCTTAATAACGGCGAGGAGAAGCTGAGCGAATATCTGACAGACGGATTTTCAACGGTGGAGACGTTTATCAGCAGAGGGTATCTGGACGCGGATAAGTCGCTGAAGACCCAAAAGACCTCCGACGATCTGAAGGAATTTATTCTGGGTGAGTCTCCTTTTATGCTTACCGGAGCCTGGGCGGCGGGGCGCGTGGACAGTATGAAGCCGGACTTCCAGTTTGAGGTGGCGCCGCTGCCGATTCTCGACGACGGCAGTATGCTGGTGATCAACCCCGATACGCGCCTGAGCATAAATGCCGACAGCGAACATCTTGACGCTGCCATGAAATTTGTGGAGTATTTTACGAAAGCTGAGAATATACAGCGTTTTGCCGACCAGCAGTCTTCCTTCAGTCCGTTAAAGGGAGGGAACCCCTCCAGCGTTTTAGAAATCCAGCCTCTGATCTCCTGTTATGAATCGGGGCGGACGGTGATCGGAACCGATGATTTGCTGAAGCTGCCCATATGGGATCTGACGGCGGAAGCTTCCCAAAGGCTGCTGGCAGGGGAAAGTCTTAAATCTACCATGAGCTGGCTGGATCAGCAGGCTCAGGAAAGGATTGTACCATGATGAAGCAACAGGACGGAAAGGCCAGGATTAAAATTGCGCTGGTGGCGTTACTCGTCAGCGTGGTGATTGCGTTGATCAGTGTTCTTTTTGTCAGCTCGGTGCGGGAACAGCTCTGGCAGCAGTCCATCGGCACCATTCGGGAGAGTACCCAGCAGGGGGTGAATACGCTGCGGGTCCAGCTGCAGGAAGAATACAGGGTTATGGAGTCCCTCGCGAATTATCTGAAAAAATATACCGCCGGCCAGACGGAAGAGCTGGACGGGCTGATCAGCAGCTACAGCCGTATGGACAACGGGATTGTGTTGTATCTGGAAGACGGTACCATATTTCCGTCCGGTGATCCAGGTGATACGGCGGCAGCGGAATTTCTGGCCTCAGTTTCTGAGGAAAAGGGGATCATCGATCCTCACATCTGCAGCGGCACGGGCGTCAATGAATTTAACCTGTATATAAAAGTGATCCTGCAGGATGGAACGGAGGGATACCTTCTGAAATCGTACGAAGTGGGAGAGATTGTGGACAGCTTCACCGTATCGTTTTATCAGGATGCCGGTTTTTCCTACGTGGTGGACACCAGCGGAAATGTGCTGATCCGTCCGCCGCATCCGGGCAGCAACAAGACGGTGCAGAACCTGTTTGACATGCTTCCGGAATCTCAGAATGATTCCGCCAGACTGGACCAGTTTGCACAGTCCCTGATCGATAAAAGGACGGGATGGGCTACCTTCACATATCAGGATGAGGACACCGTATTCTGTTATATCCCATTGGGACTGAATTCTGACTGGTATCTGATTTCGATTATTCCGCAGAACGTTGTTGAGGCGCAGACGAATCAGATTTTAATCCGCACCTTTCTTCTGATTGCGGTTATCCTGATCGGACTGGCCATACTGGTGATCGTCTATTTGCGGTACGTCAAGCAGATAAACCGGAAGCTGAGGGGACAGGCCAGCTACATCGTGCATCTCTACAATGCAATACCGGAAGGCATCGCTCTGATAACCGTGGAAGCCCCGTACCAGCTGCTTCAGCTGAACCGGGAGGGGCTCAGGCTGCTTAATTTCCCGGAGGAGGCCTCTAACAACTCGCCCAATGGAAAGAAACTCATGGAATTTATCCATCCGGAGGATTATCCAATGATTGTGAACATCTTCCGGGAGGCGGCCGAGGGTGATCAGAAGCAATCCTTTGAGAACCGTGTCATGAGGGAAGACGGGAGCTTCTTCTGGTCGGCAGGACTGGTGGAAAAAACGCTGAATGAAGACGGAACCCCGATCCTCATCGCCACTTTCCACGACATTACATCGGAGAAGCTGGCGGCGGAAGAGGCGGAGCGGGAGAAGCTGCAGGAGCGCCGGATGCTGATCAGCGCGGTCTCCAACGTGTTCCCGGTCATTATCAGTCTGAATTTAACCTGTGATACGCTTAAATTCATCTATGTACTGCCGGGGCTCATGGCCAACCTGGGAGAGCAGGAATCCTTTAACAGACTGTATCAGGAATTTCTGGCTTCCGTGCATCCGGACTTTCAGGATGAATTCAGGAAGCGTCTGGCGCCGGAGAGCCTTAAGAAGACTCTGGGAATCCGGAGACAGGAGGTGTTCATGGAGGCCAGGCTGATGCTGGCGGACGGTCAGTATCACTGGACCTCCACACAGATCATTTACGTGGAAAATCCGTATTCCAGCGATCAGCTCGCCATCCTGTTATCACGCCGGATCGACGAACAGAAGTATGAGGAGGAACAGAACCGGCAGGCACTTCAGAGTGCTCTGGAGAGTGCAAAGGCGGCCAGTGTGGCAAAGAGTCAGTTTCTGTCTAATATGAGCCACGATATCAGGACGCCGATGAACGCCATTGTGGGCATGACGGCGATCGCCGCTTCCCACATGGAGGATCAGGAACGGGTTCGGGAATGTTTAAGAAAGATTAATCTGTCAAGCCAGCATTTGCTGAGCCTGATTAATGATATTCTGGATATGTCGAAGATTGAGAGCGGAAAGATATCCCTGCGGGAGGAGCCGTTTAACTTTGCGGATCTGGTGGCGGAGGTTACGGAGCTGATACGCCCACAGGCCGATGCGGATCACCTTCGCATGGACATCAGTTTGCTGGGGGTAAAGGATGAGATGGTGATCGGTGATCCGCTCCGAATCCGTCAGATCTGTTTCAATATTTTGAGCAACGCAGTCAAGTATACGATGGAAGGCGGCCGCATCACGGTTAAGGTATACCAGAAAAACAGCGGCCACGGGGAGTATCGGAATTACGTATTCGAGTGCATGGATACCGGACTGGGCATGAGCCCGGAATTCCTGGATAAGCTTTTTCTGCCGTTTGAACGGGTACAGGATTCCACACACAGCAAGACCACCGGAACCGGTCTCGGCATGGCCATCACAAAGAATATCGTAGATATAATGAGCGGCGATATCCAGGTGAAGAGCGAGCTGGGGAAAGGCTCCACCTTTACTGTGACCCTGCCGCTGCGGCTGCAGAACGCTCCTCAGGAGGAGATTCCTGGAGAATGGCTCGGCATCCACTGCCTGATCACAGATGACGATATGCAGACCTGTAAAAATGTCACGGAGCTGCTCGAGGATATCGGACTGCGTGCGGAGTTTACGACGGAAGGCATGAGGGCGGTAAGTCTGGCGGCTCAAGCCATGGACAGCATGGATCCGTTCGAGCTGATGATAATCGACTGGAAGATGCCGGATATTGACGGGGTGGAGATCACGAGGCGGATTCGGAAGATCGCTGGGAATGAGGTGCCGATCATTATTCTGACCGCCTACGACTGGTCCGATATCGAGGACGAGGCCCGGGAGGCGGGCGTGACGGCATTTCTGGCGAAGCCGTTCTACCGTTCCAAGATCTGCTACCTCTTAAGGGAGCTGGAGGAAGAGAAGAATCCTGTCGAATACAAAGAGATGGGGGACAGCCGCGATTTTCAGGGCAAACGGGTTCTGCTGGCTGAGGACAATCTGCTGAACCGGGAGATTGCCCGCACACTGATTGAGGAGATGGGGGCTGATGTGGAGGAGGCTTGCGACGGAGAGGAAGCGGTTCTGAAGGTAAGCCGTTCGGAAGAAGGATACTACAGTCTGATTTTGATGGATGTTCAGATGCCGGTCATGAATGGATACGAGGCGACGAAAGCCATACGGAATCTGGATCGGAAGGATGCAGCGCGGATTCCTATTGTGGCCATGACGGCCAATGCATTTGAGGACGACCGGCAGGAAGCGCTTCGATCAGGCATGAATGATCATTTTTCCAAACCGATCGATGTGAAGGCGCTGGAGAAGCTGCTGGATCAGTATCTGTTGCGAGCGGGAGAGGGTCAGGAATGATGATAAGGAGAAAGAGTGCATTGAGGGATTTAAAGGTATCAAAGAAGTTGACGATCTCATATACGATCATACTGACCCTGCTTATTATGAGCTGTGTGGTGAGTATAGTCGATTTTATCAGGCTGGGAGGGCAGATAGAGACCTTCTATGACGGACCGTTTACTGTAAATGACAGTGCAAGTGTTATTAATTCAAACTTTGAACGGATGCAGAAGTCTGTTTACCGTTCAATATCGAATACGGATTCCGAAATTGTAAAAGAAGCGATCACAGATGCCAGGAATTCTGCTGCAATCATACAGGAACAGCTTCCGGTTGTGAAAACGCATTTCATGGGCGATCAGCAGATTATCGACCGGCTGGATGCAGCACTGGCAAAGCTGGCGCCCATGAGGGAACACGTTCTTACGCTTGCTTCGGAGGATAAGAAGGCCGAGGCGGCGGAGTATATGGAGCATAATAATATTATCGCGATTCAGGAGGCTCAGGTGGAACTGAACAGTCTGATTGAGAGCGGGAATAAAAAGGGAGAGAATCTGGTATCGGGACTGAGAGAAAAGCAGGCGATGGCTGTATTTACCGTGATCATCCTGGGAGGAATCAGCGTGGCGGTAAGCGTTGTATTCGGAGTTTACATAACACACGGGATCACTCAGCCGGTCACAGAACTGGAGCAGGCGACACGCGCCATGGCCAAAGGAGAGTTTTCGACGGTCCGCGTTGCATATGATTCCAGGGACGAACTGGGAAGCCTCGCTGGGGATATCCGCAGCATGGTGAAGACTTTGACAGATGTCATTCAGAATGAAACCTATATCCTGAATGAGATGGCGGAGGGGAATTTCAGCGTGCACAGCGAAAGAGATGAGTATTATATCGGGGAATTTGAGCAGCTGCTGCGCTCCATGAAAAAGATCAACCGCGGATTAAGTGAGCTTCTGCTTCAGATCAGCCAGTCGGCAGACAATGTGGCGGCCAGTTCGGAACAGGTATCCTCCGGTTCACAGAATCTGGCGCAGGGAACCACGGAGCAGGCCGCTTCCGTAGAGGAACTGACCGGCATGATGAGCGAGATATCAGATCAGGCATACCGGAATTCCAGGGACGCACAGGAGGCCAGTGAAAAAGCGCAGATGGTCAAAGAAAATGCAACCGAAAGCAGCCGCTCCATGCAGGAGATGGTGAAGGCTATGGCGGAGATCAGCGGTAAATCCGACGAAATCAGGAAGATCGTTAAGACGATTGAGGATTTCTCCTTCCAGACCAACATTCTGGCATTGAATGCAGCGGTGGAAGCCGCGCGTGCAGGAGACCGCGGCAAAGGCTTTTCCGTGGTGGCAAATGAGGTGCGGAGTCTGGCAAACCAGTCGTCCGCTGCTTCTAAGAGTACTGCAGCCCTGATTCAGAGTTCCCTTCAGGCTGTAGAAAACGGCCGGAAGATCGCGAATGAGACAGACAATGCGCTGGCGGAGGTGGTGAGCGGGATTGATAACGTGTCGGAGCTGCTCTTCCATATTACGGACGCGTCGTCAAAACAGTTTGACGCGAACCGGCAGGTCACGGAGAATATCAATCTGATCTCCGAAGTGGTTCAGACGAATTCCGCCACGGCGGAAGCGTGCGCCGCCGCAAGCGAAGAACTGGCTTCCCAGGCGCAGCTCCTAAAGGAACTGGTCAGTCATTTCAAGTTGGCGGATCTGGCGGAAAGTCGCGTGTAGATCTGTATAATAATGTCCTTTTTGCAGAAGATAGCTATGGATCAAGTCATTGCATGAAAACAGGAGCTGCAGATGAGCAAAAAAGGAAAGACAGCGGTATTATCCATAGCCATTATTCTGGTAATAGGTTTTCTATTTGGTGTTGTATTTATAAGTAAAGTCATTCCTCCGGGGGAAGAGTGGATTTCCTACCAGAATGACGAGGTAATTCAGATCATCGATGCCCAGCTTCAGGGGATCGATATGGAATCGGTTGTGAAAGAAAAGAGCGGTTATATCGTAGAGAAGAGTATACACGAGATACAGCAGGAAGTAGAAAAGGGAAATCTCAGTTACGAAGAGATCACTGCTGTCTGTCTGTATCGAATTAAGACAATGGATCAGAAGGAAAATGGTCTTAATTCCGTTATAACGATTAATCCTGACGCAATGGAAGAAGCGAGAAACCGGGATAGGGAGTACAGGCGGGATCAAGGTTCTCGTTCGGAATTATATGGGATTCCGGTGATGCTGAAAGATAATATTAATACGGCCGGTATGGCTACCAGCGCAGGGGCGGAGGCCTTTGCCGATTTTTATCCGGAAAAAGATGCAGAGGTTGTAAAGAATCTGAAAGAAAATGGAGCAGTTATTTTAGGAAAAAATAATCTTTCTGAATTTGCTAATTATTTATCCAGGACTATGCCCGCCGGATACAGCGGACGCAAAGGGCAGACGGTTAATCCGTTTGGTCCGTTAAAACTATCACCTTCCGGTTCCAGCGGCGGCAGTGCAGTGGCGGTTACGGCCAACCTGGTCCCCGTATCAGTCGGGACGGAGACAGATGGCTCCATCATAGCACCGGCAGCTGCAAACTCGGTTGTAGGATTGAAGCCCACTCGAAAAGAGGCTTTATCCGAAGGCGTGTTTCCTCTTATCAAACAAATTGATACAGTCGGGCCGATTGCCAAAAGTGTCAGGGATGCAGCAATCGCATATCAGGCCATGTCAGGCGAGAAAATATCTCTGAATTTTGAAAGAGATGCGTTGAGAGGAAAAAAGATTGGTGTCGTGGGCTATGAGTATAATGATAAGAACATGCTCTTTGAGCTAAGAGAAAATCTGCAGAGTATGGGAGCGAATGTTGAGAATGTGGAATTAGACTCTGCTGGAATCCTTGTTTTTAATAATATTTTTCAGTCCTTTAAAAACGATTTCGAAGAATATGCGGAAAATTATGATCTTCCGATAAAAAAGCTGGATCGTTTGCTTAAATATAATCGTGAAAAGCCGGGGCGGAGAATCAGATATGGACAGGATCTTTTGGAAGAAGCGGCTCAGGTCGAAAACCCGGACAAAAGTATAGCAGAGAAAGCAATACAGAAAGCCAATGGTGTATTGACTGCCCTTTTCCAGGAAAACCAGCTGGATGCAATCGTATTTTTAAACAGTTCCGGCACTACAGTTCCGGCCGCCGCGGGTTATCCCGAATTAACGGTGCCATTTGGAACGGGAAAAGGTAATGTGCCGCAGGGAGTAACCTTTGTTGCCGAATCGGGTGAAGATGAGAAATTATTAAATATGGGATACAGTTTTGAAGCCCATACACAGGGACGCCGGGTTCCTTAGAAGCTGCCATACTTTCCAGGGTAAAAAGAATAGAATGCAGGTAAAAGGCATTATGAGTCAAATCAGACTCATAGTGCCTTTTGACGATTTCTGGCCGTGACGCAGAGTTGACTGTAAAGCTGCCGGTTGAGGATTAAATCCTTATTTGACAGCGGGGAAGGCAGCGTGTAGAATTTAAGTAAATACAGGTGGAGAGGAAAAGAAAAATGAAGCCGAAAATTGACCACATCCATGTAACCGTTGCGGATATCAAACGGGCGGAGGCATTTTATGATCAGCTGCTGCCGATTCTTGGATTTGATCTGTCCCTGAAGGAGCATGACACGGTGCCGGAACATGAATATCAGATTGTCGAGTACCATAATCAGGAGTTTTCGTTTGGAATTGTGAACCAGAGGTCTCAGTATGAGGGAGACAGAGTCAGCCGGCGCAGAGCGGGAGCCCTGCATCATCTGGCTTTCCATGTGGACAGCAGAGCGGAGGTGGATGCTGTGTTTGCGCGTGTTTCGGCGGTTTCTGCGGTCATCGTCTACCCGCCCCGGTGTTATGAGGAATACTGTACCGATTACTATGCATTTTTCTTTAAGGATTCCGAGGGCATCGAATATGAAATTGTAAATTTTGCAAGAACGAAGTATTTCCACTGATGGACAGGCGAAGGCAGGTGAGGTCAAATATGGAGTACACAATACGGAAAATGAAACAATCGGAATATCCATTGCTGGAAGATTTTTTATACGAGGCGATATTTGTGCCAGAAGGCATGAAGCCGCCTGCAAGGCCGATCCTTAAGACACCGGAGCTGCAGGTCTACACTGCGGATTTTGGAAGTCAGACGGCGGATCAGGCGCTGGCGGCGGAGGCAGACGGAAAACTTGTGGGGGCCGTATGGGTGCGGATCATGAATGACTACGGTCATTTCGATGACAGCATGCCGTCACTCGCAATATCCCTCTACGGGCCGTACCGTGGGCTCGGTATAGGAACCGGGCTGATGAAGGCCATGCTTACCCATTTAAAAGAGATCGGGTTCAGCCGTGTGTCTCTCTCTGTACAGAAGGCCAATTATGCGGCGGGGCTGTATCTCCGTCTTGGGTTTCAGATCGTCGCCGAACATGCGGAGGAGTATCTTATGGTATGTGAACTGTAGAAATTTCAGTTGGATACCACGGGGAATTTAACGGTAAGGATGTCTGAGCAGCATTGACTTTTTATTATCATAGTGATAATATTCTTGTAAGCAATGCGAGGAGGATGCAGAATGGATCAGAAAATAATAGATTGCTTCGCCAATCCGATTAAATGTAAGCTGCTGCTGGAAATATACGCTTCCGGTCAGACGACCGCAAAGCGTTTGTCGGAGCTATACAGCGATATTCCGCAGGCAACGCTGTACCGCTATTTGAAGCGGATGACAGACGAAGGGATCTTAAAAATCGTGGGAGAGAATCCGATCAGGGGAACTGTGGAGAAGACCTATGCCCTGGCTATCCCCCTGGGCGAAGGGATAGAGGATATCGTAAGCTCCAATTCCGGGGAGGCGTTTATGCTGCTCTTTATGAACTATATGCTGGGACTCGTCAAGCAGTTTCAGGAGTACTGCAAACGTCCGGATATCGATATCATGGAGGACCATCCAGCCTTTACCATGGCCCCCGTCTATGCGACCAATGAAGAGTTGGAAGCTGCGGTTCGGGAGTTCGCGCGAATCATCGAGCCGCTGCATCATAACCCGCCGGCTCCGGGCAGAAGGCTGAGAACCATCGGCCTTATCGTGACACCACCCGAGACATATAATGAGTAAATCAGAGACGGCTCTTTCCGGAAACACCGCATCATGCTGACAGCAGAGAGGCGGAAATTTTTGGAAGAGCCGTTCTATTGACTTATTGTTATCAATATGATAATATTATAAAAATGATGATAGTATCATGATGATATAAAACAATGGAGGATATTTTATGGATGTACTCATGGCTAACTTACCGCTTTTTATCCCGCTTATCATTGCCGAAGTGATTCTCGCAGTCACGGCGCTCATTCATGTGTTACGCCATCCGCATTACCGGTTTGGAAATAAAATCATGTGGGCTTTGATCGTGCTTTTCATTCAGGTGATAGGACCGATCGCGTATTTCATTCTGGGACGAGGGGAGGAAAAATGAATATTCTTACGATAGAGGATTTGTCTAAAAGCTTCGGAGGACAGAAGGTGATCGATCGTCTGAAGCTTTCCGTGCCGGCAGGGGCAGTATTTGGATTTATCGGCCAAAATGGGGCGGGAAAGACAACGACTATGAAAATGGTATTGGGTCTTTTGAAAGCCGACAGCGGGAGTATTACCGTCTGTGGGGAATCGGTGAAGTATGGAGGGACAGCGGCCAACCGTCATATCGGCTATCTGCCGGATGTCCCGGAATTTTACACGTACATGAACGCCGTCGAATATCTTGCGCTCTGCGGCGAGATTTCCGGGCTTCCAAAGGAAGAGACGAAAAACAGGAGCCATGAACTCCTGAAACTTGTGAGACTGGAGAGCGTGAAGAAACGGATTGGCGGTTACTCCCGCGGCATGAAACAGCGTCTCGGCATCGCGCAGGCGCTGCTGTCTCAACCGCGCCTGCTGATCTGTGACGAGCCGACAAGTGCCCTCGATCCCGTAGGACGGAAGGAGATACTGGATATTCTGATGAAGATAAAAGGCACCACGACGGTGATATTTTCGACGCATATCCTGTCGGATGTCGAGCGGATCTGCGACCGTGTCGCCGTATTGCACAGGGGCGGCATTGCAGTCAGCGGAACGCTTCCCGAGATCAGGGCGCTGCATGGGCGGGACAGTCTGATGCTGGAGTTTTCCGGCTGTGATGATATCCGTACATTTGCGGCCAATGAGCAGATTGTTCCTCTGCTGGAACACACGGAGATGAAAGAGCGGGAAATGATCCTGCATGGAACGGATATGAACCGGATTCAGCATCGCGTTATTGCGGCACTGGCAGAGACAAAGATTTGTCCGCTCAAAATGGAGCTTATGGAGCCGACACTTGAAAATTTATTCCTGGAGGTGGTGAAATGAGTGGGATGGCCGCGTTTACGAGAAAAGAACTGGTGGAGAATGTCCGCACCTACCGTATGTTTCTGATGCTTGCCCTGTTCTTTTTCTTTGGAGTATCGAGCCCGCTGCTGGCGAAATTTACTCCTCTTCTCATTGAAACATTTGCAGTGAATATGGAGATAACGGTGAAGGAACCAGGCGCGGCGGACGCATGGATGCAGTTCTATAAAAATGTGTCCTCTCTCGGCCTGAGCCTGATGATCATTCTGTTCAGCAGCAGCCTGTCCGGGGAATACGCAAAGGGCACGCTGACGATCATGTTCACGAAAGGCCTGTCCCGCAGGGCGGTAGTTCTCTCAAAATTTATTTCCTCTGCGGTGATTATGACGGTGAGCTACTGGCTCAGTTTTGCTGTCGCCTGGGCATATACCGCATATCTGTGGCCGGGAGAGGGCTTTAAACACCTTCTGCTGTCAGCCTTTGTGGTGTGGCTCACCGCGCTGCTGTACTTATGTATTCTTATGCTGGGCTGTGTGATGTTCCGTCAGGCCTTCACCGCAATACTGTTTCTGCTGGTGTTCACCGTCGTGATGGGACTTTTGAGCATGACGCCGCTTCTGGAAGGCGTCAGCCCATCTTTTCTTGTCATGAAAAATGTAGATCTGCTCACCGGAGAAGCGGCAGCTTCCCAGTTTATACTTCCTGGAATTCTTACCGTAATTCTGTCGGCGGTACTGCTGCTCCTGTCTGTTATGGTGTTTAACAAAAAGACGTTATGAAAGTCCGGCGGCTTTGAAATATTCTTCAAGGCCGCCGGAATGAACGGACATATGGCGAAGCCGTTGTATTATGAGGGGGCGCGCGGGTGATCAGTAAGTATCTGGAATGAGGAAAAAGGCGCTGGAGGCGTGGTATTAAGGGATAGGAGAGTGGGATAGGAAACAGAACGATACTGTTTCTTATCCCACTCTTTTTATCTTAAAATGATATCAAATAATAAAAAGACACAAATAACAATAGGAAAATCATATAAAATTGCACATTTTGTTAAAACAGTCTGATTTGAAACGAGATAAAGATGCTTTACAATAAAGATATCAGGATTCGGAGATTCTTTATAGAAACCCGGATAACAGAAAGAGAGGAAATAAAATATGAAGAAGAAGGTATTGGCGATGTCACTTGCGCTGGCGATGGTTTTAGGCATGACGGCATGCGGCGCCAACGGTTCCAGGGACTCCGGCGGGGAAAAAACGGAGACAGTTAAAACAGAGTCATCGGGGGCTGAAGATGAAAGTGGTCTTAAAGTGGTAACGATTGGATTAAACGGTACAGTAACGGATGTGTCGCCCTACCATGCGCCGGATGTCATTGCATATCCGATCGAATTTTCTCTGTATCAGAACCTGTTTACCACAGCCAGTGTCAGCAGTCAGGAGCTGATTCCGGTAGTAGGAAAATCCATTGAGATTTCTGAGGACGGGCAGAGTGCGGTAATTGAGATCTTCAATAATGTCCATGACACGGAAGGGAATGCGATCGATGCGAATGACATCGTATTTTCGGCGGAGACTCTGAAGAAGGCGGCAACTCAGACCGATACGGCATACATTGAGAGCATTAAGGCGACCGATGATTATACGGTGGAGTTAAAACTGACCGAACCTAATAAAAATACGATGGTTAAGCTTCTTACCCATATCCATATCGTAAACAAAGAGGCGTATGAGGAGAATCCGGATACCTGTCCAGGTACGTCACCCTATCGTCTGGTGTCCTATACCAGCGGTTCGGAATACATTCTGGAAAAGACCAATAACTACTGGCAGACCGATGCTTCCAAGACTCCATACGATGCACAGGCGAATGTGGACAGAATCATCTTCCATTGTATTCCTGAGAAGACCCAGATGACAATGGCGTTAGAATCCGGAGAAATCCAGATGGCAATCGGAGCAGACGGACGTGAGGCCGCGCGGTTTGACACTGGAGGCGAGAGTGCGGATGGATTCCTGGTGGATACCAATTCCGGAAGCTTTTCCACCGTTCTTTTATTCAATGATACGGCAGATTCGCTTTGTCAGGATATCAATTTGAGAAAAGCGATTCTTTATGGAATCGACCGTCAGGCGATTATCGATGTGGTTTTAAACGGAGCAGGCAAAGTAAACAGTGATCTCGCATCTGAAACGCTGGGCGGCTTCAATGAAGAATGGCTTGCAGAAGAGTATTATCCCTATAATGCGGAAAAGGCAAAGGAGTATCTGGCACAGAGCAGTTATAATGGAGAGACTCTGAAACTGGAGGCAGATCCCTCCAATGGAACATCGCTGGAACTAATTCAGTCCCAGCTGTCCGCAATCGGTATAAAAGTAGAGATTCAGACATTTGAAAATGCACTTTGGCAGGAAGAGAAGGTAGCGGGAACCGGTGAAAGCGGATGGGATTTCTGCATTGACGGCGTAGGCGGTTCTCTTGTGACAAATGCGTGGAAGGTAAAGTTTAATCCGAGCAATTTCTCAACAGGACTTCCGCAGACAGGAAGCCAGGATACGGAGCTTGTCGGGCTTCTGCTGAAGGCCGCTGATACACAGGATTCCGCAGACTTGGATGCGTTTCATGATTATCTGGCAGAAAAGGCTTATGCGATCGGTGTTTACAGCCCCGCGGACAAGTGTATTACTGTGGATACAATTACAGATATCTGCTACAACGGTATGGGGTATGTAGTGCCGGGATCCTGTAATTTCGATGCATATAAATGAGACACACTCTGGAAAGAATCTGAGGTTTGATATGGTAAAGTATACAGTAAAGAGATGTATCCTCATGATTCCCGTTATTTTAGGAGTTACGGCGTTGATTTTCATATTGCTGAGCTTTGTTCCGGGAGATCCGGCCAAGCTCGTCCTGGGAAATGAGGCCACGGTTGAGATGGTGGCGGCCAAGCGGGAAGAAATGGGGCTTAACGATCCCTATGTAATTCGTTTACTGCGGTACATTGGTGATGTTTTTACAAAAGGAGATTTCGGAACCTCTTATTATAATTCGGCTTCGATCGCATCGGAGATCATGGCGAGGCTTCCGCGTACGATGACAATTGCTTTCTTTGGCATTTTGCTGACTATGGCGATCGGGATTCCTTTAGGGGTCATGGCAGCGGTTCATCAGAATGGCATTGCTGACAGGGTATGTATGATTTTTGCCATGATCGGCGTTGCTCTTCCCGAGTTTTGTATCGCGATGATTCTGGTAACCATATTTGCATCTAAGCTGCACTTACTGCCGTCTCATGGCGTGAGCAGCTGGGCCTGCTATATCATGCCGATTGTAGCGGCTTCTCTGGGAAGCATTACCGGTCTGGCACGTCACTGCAGGAACAGCACTCTGGAAGCTATCCGTTCCGATTATGTGACGACGGCACGGTCCAAGGGTGTGAAAGAATGGAAGGTCATCGTTCATCACGTACTTCCCAATTCCCTGATTCCTGTGATTACCAGCCTGGGCGGGTCTTTTGCCCAGATGATGGGCGGTGCGATTGTCATTGAAAATGTATTCTCTATTCCGGGAATGGGACAGTATATTGTGACCGCAATCAACAGCCGCGATTATAACATTATTCAGGGAAGTGTGGTTGTACTTGCGATAATCTTCAGTATCATTATGCTCCTTGTAGATTTGCTGTACGCGGCCATTGATCCCAGAATCAAGGCTCAGTACATGGGAACGGGAAGGAGGAAGAAAACGCAGTGAATAAGGGAAAAGTTTCGAAACCGAGCCAGGTAAAAGAAATTCTTAAGCGGCTCAGAAAGAATAAGGTAGCCATGCTCGGCGGTATTATACTGGCTATAATCGTGATTGCTGCGGTGCTGGCTCCGGTTATTGCACCATACAGCTACGAGGCGATGGATACCGGCCATACCCTGGAAGGGCCGTCAGCGTCACACTTATGCGGAACAGATAACCTGGGACGGGATATATTCAGCCGTCTGTTGTACGGTGCCAGATATTCCCTGGCGCTCGGGTTTGTATCTGTAATTGTATCCCAGTTTTTCGGTGTAATTCTGGGTTCTGTAGTCGGGTATTACGGCGGCCTGTTTGAAGATGTAGTCATGCGTATCCTGGATGTAATCCAGTCGATTCCTGGAACCCTGCTTACGATTACCGTGGCTACGGTATTTGGCAGTGGTTTTGGAAACACAATCCTGGCATTGGCAATCAGCCATATTCCGGGAAGTGCAAGGTCCACAAGGGCACTGGTCTTATCCGTGCGAAAGAATGAATATCTGGAAGCCGCAGAGGCTTGCAACTGCAGTGATGCAAGAAAAATCGTAACTCACATCATACCTAATATTCTTTCTTATATGATTGTTACGATGACCACAGCCACGGCCTACACGATTCTGCAGGCGACCAGTTTAAGCTATATCGGCCTTGGCGTACAGCCGCCGAAACCGGAGTGGGGAGCGCTGCTGACCAGTGCGCGGGATTACATGCGCGATTATACGTATATGCTGATTGCCCCCTGCATCTGCATTGCCCTCACAGTACTGTCCTTAAACCTGCTGGGTGATGGCCTGAGGGACGCAATGGATCCGAAGATGAAGAAATAGAAATGAGGTTGATGAACGTATGAGTGAAAAGAAAAACAGCAGGTTCCTTTCCGTTGAAAATCTGGTTGTAGAGTATACATCAGACGGACAGGTTGTCCATGCGGTGAACGGCGTCAGCTTCCATCTGGACCGTGGCAGGACCCTGGGGCTGGTGGGTGAGACCGGAGCAGGCAAGACTACTATAGCAAAGGCGATTATGCGTATTCTGCAGGAACCGCCCGCAGCCATAAAGGATGGCAGCGTTCTGCTGGATGGCACAGATCTGCTGAAATTACATAAAGAAGAGATGTACGGAATCCGGGGAGCAAAAATATCCATGATATTCCAGGACCCCATGACCTCTTTAAATCCGGTCCATAAGGTCGGTGAACAGATCGCCGAGGTCATCCAGATCCACAACAGTATGACAAAGAAAGAGGCGCGAGGAAAGGCCATCGAGATGCTGGAGCGAGTGGGGATTCCGGCAGACCGTTACGATGAGTACCCGCATCAGTTTTCAGGCGGTATGAAACAGAGAGTTGTCATTGCCATGGCATTAGCCTGTAATCCGGAGCTTTTGCTGGCGGATGAACCCACTTCCGCTCTGGACGTGACAATCCAGGCAGAGGTTCTGACTATGATTAAAAAGCTGAGGGAGGAATTTAATACGGCCATGATTATGATTACCCATGATCTGGGAGTCGTGGCTCAGGTATGTGATGATGTGGCTATCGTATACGCAGGAGAAATTCTGGAGTACGGCAGTAAAGAAGATGTCTATCTGCATCATTTTCATCCCTATACTACCGGATTGTTTGAGGCGATTCCTCAGATGGATGTACATGTGGAACGCCTGAGGGCGATTAAGGGTCTTCCGCCAGATCCGACGGACCTGCCGAAGGGCTGTCACTTCAGTCCCAGATGTCCGTTTGCAACCCCGGAATGTAAAAACGGTGAGATTCCCAGTGTGGAAGTGAGACCCGGACATTTTTGTAAATGTCTCCATCCGGAAGAAGGGAGGACCTTATAATGGAAAATTTAATCGAAGTCCGCCATCTGAAGAAATACTTTAAGACCGGAAGCGGAGTTCTCCACGCCGTGGATGACGTTACCTTTGGCATACCGAAGGGTTGCACCATGGGAGTGGTCGGTGAGTCCGGATGCGGGAAATCAACCCTGGGAAGAACCATGATTCATCTGCTTGACAGTACCGACGGAGAGATTCTCTTTGAGGGGAAAAATGTTACCAATATCTCGAAACATGAGATCAGAAAACTGCGTGAGGACGTGACGATCATTTTCCAGGATCCGTATTCATCCCTGGATCCCCGCTTTACGGTGAGCCGCATTATCCGGGAACCGCTGAAAATATCCGGGAAATTCAGCAGGGGAGAGATTGACGACCGGGTAGACGAACTGATGGAGATGGTCGGAATCGATCCGAGATTTGCCATGGCCTATCCGCACGAACTGGATGGGGGACGCAGACAGCGCATCGGCATTGCCAGGGCACTTGCGTTAAATCCCAAGTTTATCGTCTGTGATGAGCCTGTATCGGCGTTGGATGTCTCCATTCAGGCTCAGGTGCTGAATCTTTTACAGGATTTGCAGGAGGCCCGCAGTCTGACTTATATGTTCGTCACCCATAATATGTCGGTAGTAAGGCATATATCCGATCATATCTGTGTGATGTACTTAGGGCAGCTTGTAGAGACAGCAGAGACGGAGGCGGTATTTGACCGGCCCTACCATCCTTATACAAAGGCACTCCTGTCGGCCATCCCTTCCAGTGATATCACAAAGAAGATGGAACGAATTTCGATGAAGGGGGAAATCAATTCGCCGATTAATCCAAAGCCGGGGTGCAGATTTGCCAGCAGATGCATCTATGCGACGGAAGCGTGTAAAAAGCCGCAGCAGCTGACTGAGGTTGAGCCGGGACATTTTGTGTCATGCTGCAGAATTGGAGAGATATGAGTACTTTAAAACCAATTGAGCCGCAGTCGAAACAGTTAGAGCCGTATCTGGAAGAACTGCGGAAAAAATATAAAAGCGAGGTCTATGCAGCCGACCGGTATGTCGAGGTATTTAAAATAAGGCAGAATTTATATGCCATGTATGCACCGTGTACTCATGCAGTGGGAGATAACTGGCTGTATTTGATCGATGGACCAGATCGGGCGCTGTATATCGATAATGGTTATGGGATCGGTGATTTAAAGGGGCTTGGCGAGTTATTGACCGGGAAAGAGGTGATCTGCGCGGTTACACACTGTCACGGGGACCATGCGGGCGGAAGCCCTCAGTGGGAAGAGATACTCTGTCATGCGTATTGCGCAGAAATGCTGGAACGGCAGATGGAGAATTATGACGACTGGTGGAGACGGTTTAATAAGGTTGGAGAGGCGCAGCACCGCCGTTATTACCGGGATGAAGACGTAATTCCTTTTAGGCCGTACATACCGGTCGGCCTGCCGGATCATTCGGTTATCAATTTAGGCGGAGACTATGAGATTGAATTAATTCATATGGGCGGCCATTCCCCTGGGCTCAGCTGTTTCCTGGATAAAAAGAGCAGGATCCTGTTCAGCGGAGACGCCCTGTTTGAGTCGCGTTTCAAAGGGCTCGGTGTAGGGCTGCATAATGCGAAACCAGGCGTACTCCATCCGGAATGTATGGGAATCAGCTATTACTCTGTGCAGCTGGAGGGACTTGTAAAACGTATCGATGAGTTTGATGATGTTATGGCGGGGCATGGTTTCTTTGACAGCCCATCCTGCGTCTCGACCGATACCCTGAAGGCAGTGAAGCAGATTTTGGAAGATCCCTTCTGCTACGATCTCGTCATGGAGAGGCAGTCTGGGAAAACCTATATCAAAGAGGGGGGCACGGCAGATGTGCTGTATGTGCCGGAAGAAGTGATAGAAAATAGAAAGCTGTATGGAAAGGAAAGATAAAAATGGGCGGATTTAAAGTAGGAACTTCTAAAGTCTGTATCTCTCCACCGGAGGATGTATTCCCTTACCCAGGGCCGGCATATCTGGGCGGAGGCGTATGGATAGATGGGGTATATGATGATATTTACGTGCGTATGATCGCATTTTCCAATGGAGAAGAGACTTTTTTATTCGGCAGCTTCGAGGAGAGCAATGGCACGGATGCTCTAAAGGACGCCATAACAGAGCGGTACAAAATACCCTATAAGAATCAGATGTTCTGCCAGATTCATAACCATGGGGGAATCCAGACGACGACTGTTATGAAAGAAGGCAGAAGCCAGAAAAAGAATCATAATTATACGGAGAACCAGTATAGAATGGGCACCATGATTTACGAGAAGGCACTGGAAGCAGCCGGGGAGGCGCTTCAGAACATGGTTCCCGCAAAATGGGGATATGGGACTGGTAAGAGTTATATCAACGTGAACCGGGATTATCCCAATGAGGATGGCTACTGGTCTCAGATCGACAATTACGACGGGCCTTCCGATAAGACACTGTCCGTGATCAAATTTACCGATGACGAGGACCGCCTGATCGCCGCTGTTTTGAATTACAGTGCCCATGCCATCACCACGATCGGGGCAAAGGATAGGGACGGAAAAATCAAGGTATCCGGTGATTTCCCGGGATTTACCTGTGGCCGTCTGGAAGAGGAGTACCCTGGCGCTGTGGTGATGTGGACGTCAGGAGCTGCGGGCGACCAGAATGCCATCTGCTGTTTTAAAGGTGAGAAACATTACTTCGAGTGCAGCGGCGTGTCCGAAAGCGACACGATCCCGGACGGATACCAGTACGCCTATTCCCAGAATCTGGGAGAGCGCCATGCGTCAGATGCCAACAAGGTATTAAAGAAAATCGAGTGCCATGCAGGAATGGATATGCGCTCCGCGTATACAGATGTATTTATCCCGCAGCAGGAGGCGCCGGAAGGAACCAATTTTTGGCTGAATATTGCACTGGCTCAGAATTCTGTGTCTGTGGTGGAAAAAATCGCACCGGAGATGGTAAAGGACGGTAAAATCATTGGCAGGCATCTGGAAGATTATATTCCGACAGACAAACCGGAGGACTGCGAGATGCAGTTGTTTATTCTGGGGGATGTGGCAGTGGTCACAGTGGCGGCTGAGCTTTATGTGAATCTTGGAAAGGCAATAAAGGAAGCCTGTCCGCTGAAACACGTATTTGTCATTACCGTGGCAGGGGGGCATGGGAACAGGGTCGGATACATACAGGATACAGACAGTAATACACACAAGACTTTCCAGCACTTCGGAGAGGCATACCCCTGCGATTCCAATACAATTTTTAAAGAGGGATTAAAAGCATTAACCAAAAAGATTTTTCTGTAATAGGTAGTTCCGATGGTACTGTCATAATGGCAGTGCCATTTGGTGCATGGAGAAAAGGGGGATTGGCTGTGAGAAAACAGGAATGGATACCCGTTGGGGATGAAAACGAGGATATGAGGGCAGAGCGAAAGGAACCTTACTTTGCCACCGCGAAAGGAAGGCAGATATCTGCCCTTTTTATGATTGTGCTAATTGCCTTTCTTCTGTTTTGCAATATGACACGATCAGCCGGTTCCGTTACGTGTGAAATGGATGATGCAGTCCTTGGCATCAGCTGTCTCGACGAACAGGCCCTTTTTATTCCGTATAGAGATATGGAAGAAGTACGACTGGTCAGCAGTCTGGAATCAGGAGAGGTTATAAGGAATAAGGATTGGGATGAAGGATGGTGTGGAGAGTACCGGAATGAGCTTTACGGCAGGTATACCTTTTATGCGTACAGCGAGGTGGAAAACTATATCGTAGTAAAACATATGGCCGGAACACTGGTATTTAACTTAAAATCGGAGAAGGCGACAACAGATACATATGAACAATTGATGGTATATTGTATGGGGCGATAAACGGTCAGTTGCTTGAAGTATCCTAAGAGCTCTGTTATAATGAAACTAACATTTTGGGGGGCTTACAATGGAAAAATTAATAAAAATGGTGATCGCGGATGATGAACCGTACATCTGCGGTATGCTGAAAAAACTGATTCAGTTTGATGAACTTGGGGTGGAGTTTATCGATTGTATTTATGATGGAGAGAGTCTGCTTAAAAAAGTGGAGAAGGAGCAGCCGGATATTGTACTTACCGATATATGCATGCCTCGTCTGGACGGGTTAGAGGTGATCCGCATTGCAAAAGAGAGAGGACTAAAGTGCAGATTCGTCGTTATAAGCGGTTACCGGCAGTTTGAGTATGCTTATAATGCGCTCAAATATGAGGTGGAAGATTATATCCTGAAACCAGTCGACGGGAGGGAGCTTAACTCCGTTTTAAAGAAAATCTGTGATTCTCTCAGGCAGAGTGAACTGTCGGGAACGGAGAAGAACGATTCCGCGATCCGAACTTACCTGATCGAAAAAGCAGTCCACGAAGAGCTTCAATATGAGGCGATGCCTTTGGAAGAGATCAATAAACGATATCACACCCATTTCAAACCGGGATTATACCGGGTAATACTGGTGAAGCTGGATTACTCAAGGAATACGGAACATATTGAGATAACAGAAGATATCTCCTCCGTAATCAAGAAGATGCGGGAAGTTTCTGTCATTCATTTTCATGAGAAATGCCATGACGTCTTAATTGCTGATAAGCGCGATGGGGTTATGCTGCTTTTAAACTATGACAGCGCTTCGGATGCGGAGCTCAAGGCGGAGATTCAAAGCGTGTTTAAAAAAATTAAGAATGTCATTGATCTGTTCCAGGGCCTTAAGCTGACCGTTTGTGTCGGAAAGGCTGTGTCGGAGACCGGTAAGATCATTGAAAGCAAGCAGTCCTGCAGGCGTGCCGACTGGGTGCGCATGAATATCGGTACCGACCGGGTGATTTTTTCGGAGGAGATAGAAGAAGGACTGGTGGCAGACTATCAGTCCAGATTTGATGAGATAGAAGAAAATCTGGTAAAGGCGTTTATTATCCTTGATTCCGAGTCGGTTCGCTCAGATCTTATGGATTTTTTTTCGCTTCCGTCCAAGATTCTCGGAAGTACGGAAGCAATGGTCTTTATCAGGCGCATCATCGATAAGTTCTGCGATATCTATAAGACGATCACGAAGGACGCTGCCGACGATGAGATGGTATACAGCCGCATCAGCAGGGGAATTCATCTGAAATCTAATTTTGTGGCTTACCGCAATGAACTGATTGATCAGATGTGCGGCAATCTGGACCGTGCTGCCGAAAGAATAAAGGAGAAGAACGCAAAACCGGTGAGACAGGCGTGTGTCTATATTGAAAGAAACTATGCGAAACATTTAACCATGGAGGGTGTCGCGCAGGAGGTAAACTTAAGTCCTGCCTATTTTTCCAACCTGTTTAAGAAGGAGACCGGCCAGAATTTTACGGAGTATATCATAGACTATCGGATCAGAATGGCTAAGGATATGCTGAAAAACAGCGATAAGAATGTGAGTGAAATCGCGGAGGCATTGGGATTTGCAGACTCGAGGTATTTCAGCAAACTGTTTAAGAAAGAAGTGGGCGTAAAGCCTACTGACTACCGGAATATTTATGGGTGAGGTTCACTGTGAAAAAATTGGTGGTAATGACAGAGGATAAACTGGAGAAGCTGGTCAGTGACCGAATCACGGAGGCACAGGCGCAGGACAATCAGAATTATGAACGGGAGATCCTGCTTAAACAGGCGAATCTGGCCACACTTCAGGGTCAGATTAATCCGCATTTTCTTTATAATACCCTGGAGTGCATCCGAGGAATGGCTCTTTTGGAGGATGCGGAGGATGTCGCTGACATTGCCTGGTCTCTGTCCAATTTTTTTCGGTACAGTATCAGCGGAAACAGCGATATCGTTACACTGAAGGATGAACTGGAGAATGTAAGGAACTATATAAAAATCCAGCAGTATCGGTTTAAGGACAGATTCAGTCTGGAAATCTTTAACGAACCGGAGGTAAAGGATGTGATTCTGCCCAAACTTACCCTTCAGCCAGTGGTCGAGAATGCAATTCTGCACGGGCTTTCGGATGTGATGTCAGGCGGAACCGTTTCCGTTACGGCTCGTCGGATTCAGAGTAATGTACAGATTATGGTTTCAGATAACGGCTGTGGGATGACACCGGAACAGCTGGAATTTATGTGCTCCAAAATACGAGACGGAAAACCAGAAAGAGGAGAGGGAAGCCATCATACAGGCATTGGAATGCAGAACGTGGACAAGCGCTTAAAGCTGCATTTCGGCCAGGAGTATGGAATCTCCATATACAGCTGTGAGGGGCTGGGGACAGATGTGGAGATTTTGATTCCGTATAAGCTTTCCAGTAAGGAATAATGGAAGAAATTTTTCGTGCATGCAATGTAGATATACCGAATGAGAAAGGGCATGGCCTTAAAACTGTGAATTTTAGTATCAGAAAAGGGGAGATTCTGGGGGTTTTCGGGAACCGCTATGCCGGAAAATATAAATTAATGGGATTGATTGCCGGTGAAGTCTGTCCTTCTGCCGGTATTGTTTTTTTTCGGGGTGAGAGAATGAATTACGGAGGCGGTACAAAAGGAGGGAATCCGGAAGTGATATGCTTAAGCCGTGATTCCATGCTGGTCGGTGAGCTCGCTATCTGGGAAAATCTCGCAATACTGTGGAAGACGAAAGGGCTTACAAAGCGGGTAAATTCTGGAAAAATCAAGAAGATGATCACACTCTTACTGGAAGACTACGATCTTGCTTTCGATGTAAACAGAAAAACAAATACCTTAAGTCAGATGGAATGCTTGTATCTGGAGATTTTGGCTTCCAGACTACGACGGATTAAAGTGATTTTAATTGACAGTCTCGATCTGGAAGGGACGACCCGGGAGTTTGAAAAATTAAAGAGTCTGATGGAACAGTTAAAAGCCGAAGGGATATCTTTTGTCTATTTCAGCCATCAGATGAAGTTATTGCCATACTTAACGGACCGGATCGCATTTCAATATGACGGCCGGATCGTGAAGATTATTGAGAATGGGCCGGGCTATGAACGGAAAGCCAACCACGTGATTCATGCGCTCTATGCGACATACAAGGAAACAGCACGCCGCTCTGTGAAAAATGCAGAATCGGTTCTCACCGTCAGAAATCTGAATGTGGGATTAAAGGAACTGCTGAACTTAACACTGTATAAAGGAGAATTTACTGCTGTGGTAACGCCCTATCTGGAGGTGTTTCCGATCATGCAGCAGCGCTTTTTTGAAGGAAACCAGGCAGAGACGTGTACGATCTGGTATGACGGAAAACAGAAGACAGTCCTTAAGGAGAGTGACGGTATTCTGTTTCTGAACACAGCATATCTGGATCAATTGATTGAGGAACTGTCGCCGATGGAGAATCTCTGCCTCGGATTTTACGAAAAACTATCCAGGTGCGGGTTTGAGAGAAAGCAGATGATAAAGTGTGTGAAGGAGGATTTTTACCGCTGGTATGGAAAACGCGGCCTGCTGGAACACAAGGACAGCCGTCATCTCTTTAAAAAGGAGCGGATCGCAATTAATCTGTTTCGCTTAAAGCTGGTTCGTGCAAAGGTAATTATATGTAATGATTTTGCCATACATAACGACCTGGTCACTTATCATATGGTAAAAGAGAGCCTCGCCGAACTGCTGGAATCGGGGACGGCAGTGTGCATGTTTACGGGGGATGTGGATCATGAGGAAGAACTGGTGGACAGGTATGTGCTTTTAACGCGGGAATCACAGACCCGGTCCTATGGATCATGATTCAAAGAGGAAAACAATATGAAAAAAGGTTGGAATAGTTCTGTCTTAATTATGCTTCTTGTTGCCTTTGGCTTTACTGTTATGTCTCACGAGTTCTTAGCTCCCGACAACATCAGATCGATCGTGTTTTTAAATACCGACCTGGCGGTTGTTGTGCTTGGGCTGGCATTTATCATGGCGGGAGGCGGATTTGATCTGTCTGTGGGATACCAGATCTCTCTCATCTCTGCGTTGATCAGTGTCATGATTGTGGCGGGGATTTCTCCTGTCTTTATTGTGATAGCCGCGCTTTTGACCGGTATTGGTTGTGGTTTGCTGAATGGAATTCTGACAGCCTATTTAAATATTGTACCGTTTGCAGCCACACTGGCCACACAGGTTATTTTTCGCGGTATTTCTTATTATATATCGGATAACCGTGTGGTAACGGCTCTGCCAAAGTCCTTCCGCATGCTTGCGAAAGGCAGCATGATGGGAATTCGGTTCGATCTGTGGATTGTGGTGCTTTGTTTTCTGTTTACTGCGGTAGTGTTTCGTTTTACCTTTATTGGAAAGTATATCCGTGCGATTGGTCTCAATGAGGAAGCTGCCTGGAGGTCGGGGATCAAGGTGAAGCGGATCAAATGCCTGTCCTACTCCATTGCTGGCGTTTTCTATGCCCTGGCGGCAATTATTATGACGGCCAGAAAAGGGGTGGCGGGCAGTAATGTGGGACCGGGAATGGAAATTACCGGGATAGCCGCGGCCTATATCGGCGGTGTGCTGGGTCAGCCGGCGCATCCCCGGATCTGGAGTCTCATACTTGGAGTACTGACAGTGGCCATGATTGAAAACCGTTTTTCGCTGATCAGTATTAATGCGAATGCGCAGTATATTGTTACCGGAGTGATTTTGATTTTATCCATGTTATTTTATAAGAGAAAACGATAGAGTAAAGGTATCAGAAAAGCAGCGAATCCGCTGCTTTTCCTTTTTTTTTCCACATAATCGAAAACCAGTGACATTATTCTGCCCTTTTTTCCATGCTATACTTTTATTGAGAGAAATCAAAAGGTAAAGGAAGAGGAGGCAGGAAATGGTAAGACAAAACTATCCGATTAAAAATGAACTGAATGCGAAGCGAATCAAGTGGGGAAATCCGCAGAATTATATCAGCTGGGCTTATATGAAAGAACTGCGGGAAAATAACCGGACACGAAAAATATATGAGATGAATCCGTATGTCGAGGTATATCAGTTCAGAGATAATTTATATGGCCTGTTTACGCAAAACTGCGACGGTGCCGGCGATGTATGGATGTATCTGATTGTGGGACCGGAAAAGGCATTATTAATCGATACGGCCTTCGGTCTGGGCGATTTAAAGGGATTGGCGGAGAAATTGTCCGGAGGAAAAGAGGTGATCGTGTTTAATACACATGGTCATGTGGATCACGCTTATGGAAACTGCCGGTTTGACAGAGTTTACTGTCATGAGTTTGAAGTCCCCAGTTTAGAGGAACAGAACGGGCATATGTTTGATTATCTGTTTGATGAAAACGGGGACAATATATGGCTTCAGTTTGATAAAGAGGATTTGCCGAAATTTAAAAAATATGAGATCGTTGGCGTGCCGGACGGTTACGTCTTTTGCCTGGGCGGTGATTATGAAGTGGAGGTCTGCTGGCTGGGCGGCCACGTTTCGGGAAATGCGGGAATCCTGGACAGAAAAAACAGGATTTTCTTCCCGGGAGATGACTTGTGCAGTGATATATCCGGCGTGGGAGGCGGTCCGAAACCGGGGGTGAAAAATGGCCAGTATATGAATGTGCAGACCTTCCGTGATAACCTGGCAAAGGTGGTCGCGAGACTGGACGAAATTGACTACGTGTTTCCCAGTCACTTTATCGTGAATGTGGAAAGCGGTGTGCTGGAAAGTGAACTGGAGGCATGTGACGAAATCCTGAAAGATCCGGACTGCTATGACTATAAGGCATTCAGTATAAGTCCCAAGGGCGGTGCGCCGACAGAACGATATTTCAAGTATATTAAGGGATTCAGTGTGCTTGCGTATACAATGGAAGGTGTTTACCCTCCAAAGGAGGAGGGGGAGAGGGGGACAGAACCTAAATGAGCAGAGAATTGAGAGTTGGGGCATCAAAGGTCTGCATCAATCCTGCTCCTGATATGTATCCGATTCCCAACCGGATCAGCGATTTTGGGCTGGAACCCATGCAGCAGTGGGAACCTTATGATGATATGAACTGCCGTGCGATTGCCATTGATACAGGCTGGGCCAGGTTGATGTTTCTTTCATTTGAACTTTCCGGAGCTCCGGAATTTCCGGATTATCCTGAGACAATTGCTGCGGAAACGGGGTTCCCTGCGGACAATATCTTTATTACTGGAACACATAACCACACAGCGCCCCGATATAGAAAGAATCAGGCGTCTCCGGAACTTCTGGAGTTTATTGAGAGATATGAGCAAATTGTTTTTGATGCAGGAATCAAGGCAGGAAAACAGGCGGCAGAGACGATGCGCCCGGCCCGTTATGGCTACGGAGAAACGGACAGCTATATCAATGTGAACCGAAACCTGTTTTCATTTGGCGGTTACTGGGTGGAGGGACGAAGCATGGGGGGATACAGTGATAAGACACTCTCCATTATCAAATTCGTCGACAGGGAAGACCGGTTGATCGCGGCTTTCCTAAATCATGCCACCCATGCCACAAACTGTTATATGTTGAAGGACGTTGACCATAAGGCGAAAACCTCCGGGAATTTTACCGGAATCGCCTGTCGGTTTGTAGAGGAACATTATGGAGATGGTGCGGTTGCTCTGTGGACTTCGGGAGCAGCAGGAAATCAAAATCCTCTTTTGAGTCATGGGCTTCAATACGAGTATCCGGATGGCTGGACCGCACAGCTTCAATATCCGGATGGCACAGGCTACATGCAGATGGAGTATATGGGACGTCTGCACGGCGCTGACTGCTGCAAAGGGATCGATGCGATCACCCGGTACAGTGAGTATATGCCGGTGAATCATGTAATGAAAAATATCGACCTGCCCGCAAGACGCTGTGTGAACGGATGGCCTCCAAAGGATTTCTCCACCGTTCGAAACGGCGGACAGGGCCCACGCAGCTATGAAGAAGTCCCTTATGGAAAAATACCCGGACCAGCCATGGTACCTGAGATGGTGCCAGGAGAACCGAGACATTTGAAACTCCATCTTTTAACCATCGGTAATATTGCAGTGCTGCTGGCGAACGCAGAGCTGTTTGCAGAAATTGGCAGAGATATGAAGGAGGCATCACCTTATAAGAATACGGTGATTGTAACACATCATTATGGGGAGAAATGCAATTATATCTTTGACTGGACATCGAAAGACGTTCTTCTACCGAT
>ERZ773148.49-NODE-49-length-88332-cov-6.684878_pt1 | contig 88332 bp, 72 predicted proteins | sample MGYA00580846_ERZ773148 | MGnify/ENA primary metagenome ERZ773148 (study PRJEB29015, sample SAMEA2737879) | human gut metagenome | biome: human gut; feature: human-associated habitat; material: faeces | place: China | collected 2012 ... | reverse complement strand
TATTCAAAATAATCATCTGTTCTGATGTAGGGTATAGTTTGACTTTAGCAGTAATAGTAATAGATTTCATAGATTTTATACCTCATAATAGATTATGGACTGAATATATTTTACCACAATCAGAAGTAAAAATCAAACAAATGTTCGAGAAGCTAAAAATCAAAAAGGAGAAGGAGCTTGCGAAAGAGTCAGGAGGGGCACAATTCCTCTCATGTCTAAAGGCACGAGTCTCCATGTGCAGTTTATGAAACAGAAATTTATCATAGGAATAGACCAGAGCACCCAGGGAACGAAGGCGATACTGTTCGATGAAAATGGAAATCTGCTTCACCGGACGGACAGGAGCCACGCCCAGCTGATTGATGAACGCGGCTGGGTGGAACACGATCCGGAAGAAATCTACCGGAATACGCTTCTGGTGGTAGAAGAGCTGCTGGGGAAGAGCGGCGTGGACCGCGAAGCCGTGGCCTGCGTGGGAATCAGCAATCAGAGGGAAACCGCCATGGCGTGGAACCGGAATACCGGGAAACCCGTCTATAACGCCATCGTCTGGCAGTGCGCCAGGGGAGAGGAGATATGCAGGCGGATTGCGGGAAGCCGATTGGAGACATACCCTGGCACGGCCGGGGAGGTGAGGCAAAAAGATGATCTTAGTGCAGCCGAAGACGTGAGACAGAGAACCGGCCTTAAGCTCTCCCCGTACTTCTCCGCTGCAAAACTGGCCTGGATTATGGAACACGTGGAAGGGGCTGCCGGTCTGGCCGCCCGCGGGGAGCTTTGCTGCGGCACTATGGACAGCTACCTGGTATACCGTCTGACAAAGGGGAAGGAATTCCGCACCGACTATTCCAACGCTTCCAGAACCCAGCTCTTTCATATACGAGATTTAAAATGGGATGAGACGCTGTGCGGAATATTTGGAATTCCTATCGCCTGCCTGCCGGAGGTGACTGATTCCGATGGATATTTCGGAATGACCGATTTTGAGGGAATCCTGCCTGCCGAGGTGCCGATCCACGGCGTGATGGGTGATTCCCACGGCGCGCTGTTCGGCCAGGGCTGTCTCACCCGCGGCATGATGAAAACCACGTACGGCACGGGTTCCTCCATCATGATGAACATCGGAGAGCAGCCGATCTTCTCAGATCTGGGAATTGTCACCTCCCTGGCCTGGAAGACGGGCGGCCGTGTCCAGTACGTGCTGGAAGGAAATATTAACTATACGGGCGCCGTCATCACCTGGATGAAAGATCAGGTGGGCCTTCTGAAGCATGCGGCGGAATCGGAGGAACTGGCCAAAACGGCCAATCCGGCAGACCGCACGTACCTCGTTCCGGCGTTCTCCGGTCTCGGGGCTCCGTACTGGCGCAGCGACGTGTCTGCTGCTTTTGTCGGTATGAGCAGGACCACCGGCCGCGCCGAAATGGTGAAGGCCGGTTTATGCAGCATTGCTTACCAGATCGCAGACATTGTGGCGCTGATGAAGGAAGCGGCCGGAATCGGTGAGGTGGAGCTTCGGGTCGATGGAGGTCCAACAAAAAACAGCTTCCTGATGCAGTTCCAGAGTGATATACTGGATAGCAGAATCAGGGTGCCCGGGGTGGAGGAGCTTTCCGGCCTTGGAGCAGCCTATGCGGCCGGTCTTGGAGCCGGGATTTACGATGAATCCCTGTTTGGAAGGCTTCCGAGCATCCAGTACGCGCCTGCGATGAATCCCGCGGAGCGGAATGAAAAGCTGAAGGGATGGAAGGCGGCCGTGGAAATGGTGCTGAAGCCTTAAGAAGACTATAGCGTGTCTGAGGGAGCAAAGGAGAATCATCATGTTAGAGATCGTAAGAATCTTAATGGATTACGAAAAAGATCCGGCCGGCGTCGAAGAGATGCCCCAGTTTAACTGGGAACTGAAGTCGGATAAACGCGGTGTCGTGCAGAAGGCGTACCAGCTGCAGATTGCAGAAAACCGTGACTTTGATACACCTGTCTACGACAGCGGAGTGACAGAGAGCTGTGAATCCGCCCACATCCGCCCGCTTCACGTGGAACTGAAATCCGCTGTGAATTACGGTGTCCGTGTCCGGGTATGGGCAGGAGCAGGAGATGTCCTCCACGCCGCTTTAGCGGAATGTGAGGAGAGCGCCTGGTGTGAGGGAAGCTTTGTGACAGCCCTGCTAAGCAGCGAGGAGTGGAAGGCGCCCTTCGTATCGGCCGAATCCGCGCCCGCCTGCCGGGAAGAGTCGAAGGGAACCCTGGTGAGAGGAAGCTTTTCGGTCGGCAGTGGTTTAAAAGAGGCGTATGCGTTTACCACGGCGCTGGGGCTGTACCATTTCTATTTAAATGGAGAAAAGGTGGGAGAGGATGAGATGACGCCCGGATGGACATCCTACCGCCGCCACCTGCTGTACCAGACGTACGATGTCACCAGATGCTTAAGAGAAGGCGTCAACACCGCAGGCGCCATGGTGGGGGCGGGATGGTACAAAGGCGTCATGGGCCTCACGAGATCCCGCAATAACTATGGAGACCAGACTGCGTTCGCCATGCAGCTGGTTTTGAGATATGAAGACGGACGGGAAGAGACCGTCTGTACCGGAGACAGTTGGGAGGGGGCGGACGCCCCGGTGGTATTTTCTGAAATATACCACGGGGAAACGTATGACGCCTCTCTGGAGCTTCCGGGTTGGTGCGGGGCTGACAGGAATGCCGCAGATCATACGTCCGGCGGCTGGCATGCCGTGGAAACCGTCCCGTTTGACACCTCGGTCCTGCACGCACAGGGCGGCGCCAGAGTCCGGGTGATTGACCGGATTCCTGCGAAAGAAGTTTTCATCACACCCAAAGGGGAGACTGTCATCGATTTTGGACAGAATATGGCAGGAAGAATCCGCGTGACGGCAAGCGGGAAGAAGGGCGATGTCATAGAGCTGCGCTGCTTCGAGATTCTGGACACGGAGGGCAGCGTCTATCTGGATAACCTGCGGAAGGCCAGAACCACAATGAAGTATATCTTTGGAAGGGACGGCGAGATTACGTACCACCCGCATTTTACCTATATGGGATTTCGGTATGCCCTGGTGGTCTCGTATCCGGGAACGCCGGAGGCGAAGGCATTTACGGCAGAGACGCTTCACTCCGGGATGGAGCCGGCCGGAGAGATCACCTGTTCCAATCCGCTGTTGAACCAGCTTCATCACAACTATCTATGGGGGCTGAAGGGCAATTTCTTAGATGTGCCTACGGACTGCCCGCAGCGTGACGAGCGGCTGGGATGGACGGGAGACGCTCAGATTTTCTGCCGCACGGCGTGTTATCTGATGAATACCTATACCTTTTATAAGAAATGGCTTTGGGATTTAAAAGCGGATCAGACGCCGGAAGGCGGAGTTCCCCATGTGGTTCCCAACATCGAGGAGGAGCACGCGGAAGGCAACTGGCTTTTGAAGCAGGGACCTCATTCCGCCTCCGCATGGGCGGACGCAGCCGTCATCGTTCCATGGACCATGTATCTGATGTACGGAGATACGGCGATCCTGGAGCGGCAGTACGACAGTATGAGGAAATGGATCGAGTTCATGAGGGAACACTCCGAGGATTACATCTGGAATTACAAGCTTCAGCTGGGCGACTGGGTGGCGCTGGACGCCGAGGAGGGAAGCTTCTTCGGGGCTACGCCGACCGACCTGACCTCCACGGCCTATTTTGCCTATTCCACAGGATTATTTGCCAGAATCGCCGGAATTCTGAAGAAGGATGAAGCGGCGGAGTATGAGGACTTATACGGGCATATCGTGAAGAAGTTCCAGGACACCTTTTTTGACGGGAACGGCAGCTTAAAGGCCCAGACACAGACCGCCCATATCGTGGCACTTTACTTCGGACTGGTGCCGGAAGGCAGGACCGAACAGACCGTAAACGGGTTAAAACGCCTTCTGGATAAAGAAGACGGCCATCTCGTAACCGGTTTTATCGGAACGCCGTATTTCTGCCACGCCTTAAGCCGGAATGGCTGCTTAAAGGAGGCTTACGACCTGCTCTTAAAGGAAGATTACCCTTCGTGGCTGTATCAGGTGAAGATGGGGGCGACCACCATCTGGGAGCACTGGGATGGGATCAAGCCGGACGGAACCATGTGGAGCCCGGGAATGAATTCCTTTAATCACTATGCTTACGGAGCCATCGGCGAGTGGATGTACCGCGTTATGGCTGGAATAGAGACAGATGAGGCCGCTATCACAGGGGCGGGCTTTAAACATGCGGTGATCTGGCCGCGTATGGGTGGAGGCTTAAGCTATACCGATGCCAGACATAAGACCATCTACGGCACGATCCGTGTGCGCTGGGAGATGGAGGGAAAACGGATCTCCTTATTGGCAGATATCCCGGCCAACACCGGAGCGGCCATACGTCTTGACCGTGCGCAGCGCGTGGTGGAAGACGACGGATTGTGCTTTAGACCTGGGGACGGATTTATGGAGGCGGAAGCCGGGTCCGGGACGTATCGGATTGTGTTTGAAATATAGCAGGAAAAACAGAGTGAACATACTGGGAGGGCAAGGCGGCCCTGGTATGTTCACTCTGTTTTATTTTACGTTGAAATACAGGACCTTTCTGCCTGATATGTAATAAATGAATAAAAAGGAAAAATGAAATGAAGAATTATATACAAATTAGCTAAAAATGTATTGACTATTAATAAGTCTTGTAGTATTATCAGTAATAGTAATAGAAATAATATTAAAAGGGTATGGAGGTAGGCAATGACAAAGAGGGAGCGGGTAATCACTGCAATTCAGGGGGGTGAGGCCGATTATGTTCCGACTGGCTTTTCTCTGCATTTTCCTGCAGAACGCGCATTTGGAAAGGAGGCTGTAAAGTCACATCTGGAGTTTTTTGAAAGGACTGATACGGATATTCTGAAGATTATGAACGAGAATCTCGTTCCGGATATCGGAGAGATACGGGTTCCGGAGGACTGGAATAAGATTCCGTCGTATTCCTTAAAAGACACCTTTATGCAGGATCAGATTCATCTGGTAGATGAGATTCTTCAAAAGTGTGATCCCAGTGCTTTCAAATTAGGCACCATTCACGGGATCTGCGCTTCGGCAATCCATCCAATTGAAGCGAGATACGGATACGAGGCTGTCAGAGAACTGTTCTGCACTCACATCAGGGAAAATAAGAAACCAGTAATCGAGGCATTTAAGCGAATAACCGATGGCATGTGCCAGTTGTCCCAGAAATACATCGAGATGGGACTTGACGGTGTCTATTATGCGGCTTTAGGCGGAGAGAAGCATTACTTTACGGACGACGAGTTTGCCGAGTGTATAGAACCGTATGACAAGCAGATTTTACGTGCAGTGAAAGAAGCGGATGGGTACACATTTCTGCATATGTGTAAAAACAATCTGAATATGAACCGGTATGCGACGTATGGCGATTTAGCCGATGTCGTGAACTGGGGAGTTTATGAAACGGGATTTTCTCTTGAAGAGGGGAGACAGTTATTTCCGAACGCCGCTGTCATGGGGGGACTGGCGAATCGAAGTGGTGTCATGGTAGATGGTACCGGAGAGCAGCTCGCAGAGGCAGCAAAAAAAGTTGTTATGGATTTTGGAAAAAAGGGTTTCATCATGGGGGCTGACTGTACCCTTCCAACAGAGATTCCATATGAAAGGATTAAGATAATTGTAGACGCAGTAAGAAGTATTTAAAAGGAGAAGAATGTTATGAGAAGAAGAGGCGCAGCAACTTTATTAATGGTTTCCATGGCAGCATCATTACTGGCGGGATGCGGAGCAAAAGAAAGCAGTCAGCCGACAACGGCAGCGGTCCAGGATACGAAGGCGGCAGAGAGCAAAACAGCAGAGAGCAAAACGGCAGAGAAGGAGGAGACAGAGAAGGCAGCAGAAGCTACAGTATTTCCGAAAGGAACTGTAACCTTTTACATGAACGGCAATCCTCAGTACAGACAGCAGTATTTTGAGACGTGGCTCGATAATCACAGGGATATTGCACCGGAAGTTTCTGTAGAGTTCGTGCAGGTGGAGAGCAACGCGGATGCCAGAGAAAAAATTACGATGACTTCCCTGGCGGGGGCGGTGGAGGACCTGCCTGATGCGGTGTTCTTAGACAGGCTGAATCTGATGGATTTGGTGCAGGCAGGATTACTGGTTGATGAGACCGGCTTTCTGGAGCCGTTTGTAGAGAAAATGGTTGACGGCGCTGTTACAGACGGCATGGTAAGCGGCAGGATGTACGGACTCCCGGATTCCGTGAGGCCGCAGCTGCTGATGTATAACAAAGAGATTTTCGATAAGTACGGCGTAGATCCGGAACAGATGTCTACGATGGATGGCTATATTGAGGCGGGTAGACAGCTGAAAGAAAAAAGCAGCGGTGAGGTTTACTTATCCTGGATAGGCTCTAATAATATGACCTGGAAGTGCTGGGGAAGGCGCGGACTCATGCCGCAGGCGAATGCGAAGATCTGGGACGATGACGGAAATGTCATTATAGGCAGTGATGAAGGGACAAAGACAGCCCTGGGTGCATTGGATACCATGTATTCGGAGGGCCTCCTGATGCGTGTGGAGATGTATGATCCCGCGTTGTACGATGCGGTCAACAGCCAGAAGATCGCTACCTTTGATATTGGCGCCTACTGGGACGAGTTTATGAGACAGAATTGCCAGGCCGTAGCGGGACAGTGGAGAATTATGTCGGCACCGGTATTTGACGGTGCAGGCAGGGCGGGCGCCCCTGTATCCAGTTATTTATGCGTGCTTGAAAAGGGAAAAGACGGCGTTTATAAGGAACTGGTAGAACAGATGTGGAAAGATTTCACTTTTGATAAAGAATCAAAGGAAGCATGGGTTAAATCGATGGAAGAGCAGAATGCGCCGTATACGAACCCGATTTCCTTAGAGCTTTTAGAGGACGATTTCTGGAAGGAGCCTTCTGATTATTATGGAGGACAGTCTTTCCGTGAATGGGAGGCACTGACTCTTAAAAATGGTGCAGATAATATGGTTGTAACGCCGCAGGATGCGGAGGGAGACGAGATCATTTCCGCCGAAATTGAAAAATATGTAGCTGGAGACCAGACGATGGAAGAAGCAATTGCCAATATGGATAAAAATCTGAAGGCTAAGATTGGAAAAGCTGAGATTGTAAAATAACTTCTATTGCAGCAGAGGGAGATATGACGGCAGACTGCTATTTCTGCTGTCATATCTTTATAGGTGAGAAGATGATTAAGACGATAAAAAAATATAAAGCACCTTATTTGTTTATACTCCCATTTTTTATTCTGTTTTTAGTATTTCAGTTAATTCCTACGGTATGGACTTTTTACATAAGCCTTACGAAATGGAGAGGAATCGGAGCACCGGAATTTGTTGGGCTGGATAATTTCAGAAAGATGCTGATCGACGGCATGTTCTGGGAGGCTCTATGGAATACGGTAGTGTATTGGCTCACCGGACTTGTGCTTATCTTATTTCTTGCGATTCTGATAGCCTCCTTGCTGAACAGCCAGCTGCTAAAGGGAAAGGCGTTTTTTAAGACGGCCACTTTCCTGCCGAATATCTGCGCGGCTGTAGCGATGGGGTTGATCTTCAGAATGCTGTTCGATGAGAATGTCGGTTTAGTCAACGAGGTGTTGGGAAAGAAGATTCCCTGGCTGGCCAGTACAGCGTATTCGAAAATACCGGTAATCCTCCTGATCGTCTGGAGAAATACCCCGTGGTATACCATGATTGTATTATCGGGACTTCTGAATATATCGACGGATTACTATGAAGCTGCCACTGTAGACGGGGCCAATACCTATCAGAAATTTGTCTATATTACGCTGCCTTCCATAAGCAATATCCTGCTGTTCTGTTCCATTACGCTGACCGTGGATATGTGGAAAATATTTAATGAACCTTATATTCTTCCAGGTCCGGGAACGTCCAATACATCGCTGTTCCAGTACATGTATGAATCGGGCTTTAATGTATTTAACATGGGCTATGCGTCGGCAATCGGTGTTATATTGATTGTATTGCTGACCATCATTTCACTGGTGCAGTTCATCGTCAGAAAAGGAGGCAGAGAGACCGTATCATGAAAAATACAGGAAAGAAAAAATGGCAGTCCTTCATGGTTCACGCGATTTTGATCGTTATCGTAGCTTTCTGCCTGTTTCCGATCTTATGGATGTGCCTGATCTCATTTAAGAGTACATCGGAAAGCATGACAGGATTTCATTCTCTGTGGATTGAGCATCCAACCTTGTCCAACTTTAAAAGGCTGTTCGAGCTGATCCCCATCGCCCAGAATACGTTTAACAGTGTGTTCACTACGGTGGCAGGAACCCTGACCTCACTGTTTTTCTGTGCCCTGGCCGGTTTTGCATTTTCGAAGTATCGTTTTCCAGGAAGAAAATTCTTATTCTATTTTATTATTGCGACAATGCTGGTTCCGGTGGAGGTCGGCGCGGTTCCCCTGTTTATTATAATGAGAAAATTAAATCTGGTAAACAGCTTATGGTCCCTGATTGTGCCAAGAATAGCCACCGCAATCGGAATCTTTTATATGAATCAGTATATCTCAGATGTGCCGGACGAACTGGTGGAGGCTGCCAAGATTGATGGCTGTAATGATTTTGGGATCTTTATGAAGGTGGTGGTACCTATTATTAAACCGGCCCTGGCTTCGTGGGGAGCGGTCACATTAATTTCCAGATGGAACGATTTCTTCTGGCCGCTGCTTTATCTGCGGAAACAGGCCAAATACACGTTGATTGTGACGATATCGCTGCTCCCGATCAGTGAAGGGCTTTCCACTCCGTGGCCGGTAATCCTGGCTGGAACGACGCTCATCATTATTCCTATCATAATTTTATACATTATTCTGGAACGATTCCAAAAGGGAGGCAGTTTTGCAGGAGCTGTAAAGGGATAAAAGAATGCCGGAGAACGGACTGTCAGATAAAAATGGAGAAAAAGCTATGGGAAAAATAAATCGAATTGAAGTGCTTCAGAAACAGATGAGAGAAAAAGGGATAGAGGCAGCTCTGATCGAGAACCGGAGAAACCGGGAGTATCTGGTTTATGCAGATATTTGGGAAGGCAGTATGCTGATCACTCAGGAGGAAGCAGTACTATTGGTAGATTTCCGCTATTATGAAATGGCGTCATTATCAGTCCGGGACTGCGAGGTACGGCTGTGTAAGAGTATCGAAGAGGCTATGAGACAGATCGTAAAAGACCGGAAGCTGTCCTCTGTCTGCTGCGAAAAGAATATATCCCATCAAAGGTATCTGTATTTAAAAGAAGTTCTGGAGGGGATTTGTCTCGACGATACGTACTGTATGGATTCCATCATTAAGGAAAATCGGAAACGAAAAGATGAATACGAATTATCCTGTCTGAGGACGGCTCAGGAAATCACGGACCGTGCATATGAGTATATTTTAACACGCGTAAAAAAGGGCTTGAAAGAGTCTGAAATACGGATTGAACTGGGAAGCTTCATGATCCGGCAGGGATCAGAGAATTTCGATATCGGCTATATATCATCTTCCGGAAGCAAAACCTCACTGCCGCATGGCGGGACCGGAGATAAGGTGGTGGAATCCGGTGATTTGATCATGATCGATTTTGGGGCGGTAATCGGAGGCTATCATTCTGATTGTACCAGAACATTTGCGGTAGGGAGCGCCACGGACCGTCAAAAAGAAGTTTATGAAATTGTGCGAAGGGCCCAGGAAAAAGCGCTGATCAGTATCCATCCGGGAGTCAGAGGCTGTGATATTGACCGCATAGCCAGAGATTATATTAACGAAAGCGGATATCAGGGCTGCTTTGAACACGGATTAGGTCACAGCATAGGTCTGGAGGGCCATGAAAACCCGAGATTTAATGAAACCTGTCAGGAGATAATCTGTCCGAATGTGGTGATGACCGTGGAACCGGGGATCTATCTGGAACATGATTTTGGAATTAGAATTGAAGATATGGGAGTCATAACAGAGACTGGTTTTGAAAATTTCACGAAGGCTTCAAAGGAATTTGCCATTATATAAACTTGTTATTATTCCTGCTATTGTGGTATATTTAGTACAGAAATTCCGAGAGGCAGGACTGCCTGCAGGAAAAGGACGACAGAGAGGAAACAAGGGTATGGATGGAGCAAAAAATCAGTCAATCAAAGAACTTGTTTATGAGGGAATCCTGAATGATATCATTCAGGGAGTGTACCCGGCTAATTCAATTTTGAATGAGAGGACGTTAGTAGAAAAGTATGGTGTCAGCAAGACACCGGTGAGAGAGGCTTTGGTTCAGTTATGCGGTGAGGGGATTTTAAAGAATATTCCAAGATACGGGTATCAGCTTCCTGTAATTACACCTTCTGAGATCAATGCGATAATCGAATACAGAATCGTCCTGGAGACAGGTGCGCTTAGAAAGACGATGAAGATCATTACAAGGGAACAGATTGATAAGTTGAATGCTCATGCAAAGCATGCGGGAGCTTTGGCGCAGAAGCGTGATATTACGACCCATTGGGCGACGAATATGGAGTTCCATCTGATGCTTTGTGAGTGTTGTTCCAACCAGTTTATGTATAAATCGTTAAACGATGTGTTAAAATTCTGTTCCAGAGGGGCAAGTCAGTACTTTAATAAGTCCTGGGAGACAGGTAATCCGACAGATGCCAATGGCCACGTACAAATTATGGAAGCAATCCGCCATCAGGATGGAAAACTGGCGGAAGAACTATTGGTAAAAGATATTGAATGCCTGTGGAATGAGATTCTCGGGCCGTAGAAATGAGCCTCTCCGGATAAAAAAGAGATGGAGAAGTATGAGGATAGACAAGAATATTTACAAACAGTATATTGCCGTGCTGGAGGAGGAACTGGTTCCGGCCCTTGGCTGTACGGAACCGACCTGCATCGCCTATGCGGCGGCTCTGACGGCCGGATGTCTTGGCGGTATGCCGGATCATCTGGTGGTGGAGAGCAGCGGAAACATTATAAAGAACGTGAAAGGCGCCGTAGTTCCTAATTCCGGCGGATTAAAAGGGATTGAGGCCGCGGCGGTGCTGGGGGCGGCTGGAGGTAATCCGGAATTAAAACTGGAAGTATTGACCGGAGTAACAGAAGCGGCGATTGAATTAACGAAAAAACTGCTTGAAGACCGCGATTTCTGTGAAGTCAGGGTTATGAAGTCCCCGGCGAACCTGCATGTGAGAATTACCGGGATGCGTGATGGCCATGAAGCAAAGGTGGAATTGATACATCAGCATACCAATCTGGTGAGAATCGAGAAAGACGGTCTTGCTTTGTACGAAAAACCGTATCAGCCCGGCAGCTTTGACGAATCCCTGACGGACAGAGGCTGCCTGAATGTCCTTGATATTCTGGCATTTGCAGATGCGGTTCAGATGGAGGATATTCAGGAGCTGATCGACCGCCAGATTGAATATAACGAAAGAATTGCGCAGGAGGGCATGCAAAAGGAGTACGGCGTATCCGTTGGCGCCAACCTTGTGAAATACTACGGCAATGACGTGCAGGTCAGAGCACGCGCCATGGCGGCCGCCGGAAGCGATGCGAGGATGAGCGGCTGTCTTTATCCGGTTGTGATCAATTCGGGAAGTGGAAATCAGGGCATTACCGTGTCAGTCCCGGTGATTGAATACGCAAAAGAGATGGGCGTCAGCCATGAAAAGCTTGTGCGCGCACTGGTCTTCAGCAATCTGATTGCGATTCACCAGAAGACCGGAATCGGAAGATTGTCTGCATACTGCGGAGCGGTCAGCGCGGCATGCGGCGCAGGCGCCGGAATTACATATCTTTCAGGGGGATCGTATGAGCAGATCTGTGCTACAATCACAAATACATTAGCCAACGTATCAGGAATGATCTGTGATGGTGCCAAGCCATCGTGTGCGGCCAAGATAGCGACCGCCGTGGATGCAGCGATAATGGCGCACTGCCTGTCGATGGAGGCGGAGGAATTCCAGCCAGGAGACGGGATTGTAAAGGACACCGTAGAAAATACGATTGAGAGCGTCTGTGAGATTGCATCACAGGGAATGAATGTGACCGATGCGAAGATATTGGAAATTATGGTAAGGTAAACAGTAAATAGTAAATAGAAGGGGCAGTAAAATCATACGATTCATGATTTTACTGTCCCTTCAAACGTCATCAGTTCTGTCCCCTTCAAACGTCATCAGTTCCGCCCCCCTTCAAACGTCATCAGTTCTGTCCCCTCTAAACGCCTTCAGCGCCGGTTGTCATGCGAAGCTGGTCTGCCAGGCGGAGGACTGGCTCAATGGTGGGGCGGATTCATGAAGTAACCGTTCCCGCCCTTCCTCTTAACCTGATACAGCGCCTCGTCGGCCTTCTGATACAGCGTCTGGAAGTCCTTTCCTCCGTAGGGATAGAGCGAAATTCCGATACTGACCGTGACCGTTCCGGACAGGGGGCCGGACTCGAAGAGCTGTGCAGTCTTGTGCTTTAATTCCCCGGCTTTTCGAAGCGTCGCGGAAGGGGAGGGAAGGTCGGTCAAAAAGACGGCAAATTCGTCCCCGCCCATGCGTCCGATGACATCCGTACTGCGGAAATGCTGGGAGAGCAGCGCGGAGATGCTTTTTAACACGGTATCTCCCATGCTGTGCCCCCGGGTATCGTTGATCTCTTTAAAATGATCGATATCTAACAACAGAAATGCGTTAAGCCGGCCAGGATACTTCTTAAGCCGGCGTTCCACCTGCCGCTGCAAAGCCATCCGGTTCAGCAGGCTGGTAAGGGAATCGCGCGTGGCCTTTTCCTGCAGGAGCGCGGTCTCCTGTTTGTAGTCATCGATGTCACTGAGCAGGCCGATGGCATGAACGGGCCTCTTCTCACTGTCAAAGATGGTGGTCACCCGGTTCCGGCACCACAGGTAGGTGCCATCCGCCCGTTTTGCCCTGTATTCTGCCTCCGCATAGGGCGCGCCGCCCAGTATGGCAGAGATCATATCTTCTACATTTTTCTTGTCATCCGGATGGACAATGTCGTACTCCGTCAGGTTCTTTATGGAAACATCGGGAGGAGGAGGAAACCCGAACATTTTCTCATAGACAGGAGAGAACTGGATCCTGTCTTTAAGAATATCCCAGTCGAACACCGTGTCTCTTGTCTGCTCAGAGATAATCCGGTACCGCTCTTCGTTGAGTGCGGTCGCTTCCCGCTGTAGCTTCTCCTCGGTGATATCAGAAATGATAAACTGAATGATCTGGCCGGCTTCCATGTCGGAGCGGAAGCGAAACGCCCTGGCATGCATCCATTTCACATCTCCCTGCCTGGTGCGGATTCTGTAATCCATGATACAGCTGTCCAAATCAGACTTTACGTAGTCGAGAAATTGCGTTTTCACCATCTGACGGTCATCCGGGTAAATGATCTGGTAAAATTGAGAGAGTGGGCTTCCGGGAGGAAGCTCCTCAGGCTGCCAGCCCGTCTGACGATAAAATTCTTTGTTTACATAACGTACCATATTCTTCTTCCCGATCAGCAGCCGGATTAGGCTGTCCGGAATGGTATTGATCAGGCTCTCCAGCTTGGTTTCTGCCTGATGCTTATCGGTGATATCGATGAAAAAAACGTTCACCGTCCGCTCGGCGCCGGTCTCATCCACCCGCGCGCAGTAGGCCGTATTCCAGGCGATGGATTCATCTTTCTTTTGGATCCGGTAGGTGACGGTGGCAGGCTCATTCGTTACAAGAAGCTTCTGCAGCGCTTCCGTGACGATCGGGCGGTCCTGAGGCACGACGAGATTCATTCCTTTGCCGCAGAAGGGGGGAGACTGGCTCTCCGCCTCCGTATATCCAGTCATTCGGTAGTAACCGTCAGTGGCCGTAATGATGCGGAATTCGTCGTCCACAGACAGACGTGCGGTTCCGCCAAGCACGGTCTCAGACAGCATGGCCAGTTCCTTCTGGGCTTTTTTCAGTTCCATCATCAGATGATTAAAATGCTCTGGTGTAATAGGAACACCATTTTCAACCGGTGAATTACAGGTATTTTCCATAGCTTGCATACAAAAACCGCAAAAAGCGGAAATCGCATATCCTCCTTCCTGCCGATGAAGGTATAATATCGGTATTATATCCGAATTATAGCGCGAAGGCGGGAAAAAATCTATGCGATTTCCGGTGGTCTACAGAAACAGTAAAAATTTTACTTAAATAGTTTGATGCCAGGGATATGCTAACATTTATCCAGGCAGCACATGGATAGAGGGAGCGGAAACCAGTTGATCCGGCTGTTTCTGCACACCAGGGCACGGGTTTCCTGATAATCAGGAGAAAAGAGAAAACGTATGGCCTCTGTTTCGGACAGCGGCAAGGAGGATATTTCGCTGGTGCGGGAGACGAAGGGGATTCCATCGGTCACAGTCAGCAGGTAGCTGCCGTTGTTTTCTACCGACAGGATGGTGCTTCCGTCCATGAGCGGTTCCGAGGCTGCTTTCAGAGAAAGAAAGAATGACAGCACTGCCTCAAAGTCGAGTATCCGGTAATTGTCATCCTGCCTCATCTGCCATCTCTCACAGCATGCGGACAACGTCTCCATGCGGCCAGTCTCGTGGGGATAAACCTCCAGCAAAAGTTCCGGATCGGAAATTTCCCGGAAATACGTCTCCAGGCAGGAGAAGACCATGGATTCATCTTTCAGGAGCAGCTCAGAAACCGTATTTTTTCCCGCTGTTAAGTAACCGGCGAAGGCGCCGCTGTGAAGAACCTCGTAAGTTTTTTCGTACCAGCTGCCTGAAATGTCTTTAAAGTCAGCGGCTGAACGGTCTGCGCGGTATGGCAGTGCTTTATGCAGGCGGGCGATTTCCTTCCACACAGGGTCCTGGACTCCGGTCACTTCACGCAGGCATACATCGTAATGAGAAAAGGCATGTCTGCAGTGACGGAAATTATCACGGCTGAACCGATAAGTCGTGACGCTGCCGCATGGCTCATAACCGAAATAGCGGTAACGCTGTCTCAAGCCGGTGAGGCAGCTGAGCGCCATGTGGTTTTCCTTCATATCCTGGATGGCATCGTTCATCAGGCGCTTCATGTAGCCTTTCCCGCGGCTGTCCGGATGGACCGCCACGCTGCCTATGGCGGCGCATGTAAGAGAACGGCTGCCAAAACGGAGTGTTAAGGGCAGAGAACAGACGACCGCCTTGATTTTCCCTTCCTCAAGGGCCAGAAAATGGCATGGCTCGGTATTTTTTCCGTTCCCATATAATTTGGGGACCAGAGAGGCAAAATCATGGGGGGTGCCGGAAAGGCTGAAAACCATGTCGATAAATTCTATGATCTGCGGTAATTCTCCGCAGAGGGCTTTTCGGTATTCTGTCATAGGCGGTCCTTTCCTAACGGGAAGTGTCTCCCAATGTCTGTAAGTGTTTCATATCCCCGTATAATTCAGTGAGATGGCGGAACTGGTCTTCGCGGTAAAAGCTGCATTTGCCGCTGCCATAATACTTGGCCGCCTCTATGACGAAGCGGGCCGTCTCCTCCAAATCGGTCGGATGGGTGGCCCCGGTGGCGCATCCGGCTACCATGGTCTCTGTCGTGATGGCGACTCCGACTACGGGCGCGTCCGTGGCCGTGGCCGGCTGAAGGATGCTGTTGATATGGTATAAATCATTGCCGTAAGGCGTGATATCCTGAGTCGCCAGAGGAAATACGCGGGGAAGCTGTCCGGTGGTAGTCTGCATGATGTCCAGAAGATCGTCGGAGACACTTAAGATGTAGCCGGATTTTACGGTGTTGGAGATGGCAAATCCTCTGTGATTGATGATCCGGTTCCCTTTTGTCGTATCGACCGACAGGATGGCATCCATGGCGGACAACACTTCCGTCTCATTGTTTTGATGCATTTGCACGGGAGAACCCATAAATGGGACGGGATCATGCGGTTCCGTTGGGGCGTCGGGGCAGATATGGGTGGCGATGATGACGTCGCCTTCCAGGATATCCCCTTTTTTCTGCATATCCAGCAGCTTGGCGGCGACGGTAAGAACTGTGCATGCGCCATCCCCGTCAGAGACAAATCCAGTCATGACTGGCCGTGCTCCCAGGCCGCCGAGCCTGCCGATGATACCCAGCGTGGGCGCGGTTCTGCCGGATGATTTACCGTTCTTTCCCGGAATCAGAACACGGATTACATCCGTGCTGCCTTTCGGTCCAGTGAGAGGAAATACCTCAATATTTGCAGCCGGATTGACGGAGAGAAGATAATCTTTCATGCGCTCACCGCTTGCCGCGCTGTCGTCAAGAATATCGAAAACTTCGAGAAGTTGTTTCATTACCATTAGGAAAGCCTCCTTTATTTCATGTTGAGTCATTATAGTATAGTGAAAATTGAAAATCAAGAAGGATCTCCCAGGTTTTGACTGTTAATTGAAGAAAATTTAAAATATAGAGCGTTAATTGTGCAAAACGCATTAAATATAAAAAAAACCATGTGCATGGTAACGAAGCCATAAAATAAAAAATCCGATATACTTGATCTCAGTGAAACGTCAGCAAAGAGGCGGACCGTTGGATTGGGGACGGTCCGCTATTTTTTAAAAACCAAGGAGGAATGATTATGAGAAGGAAGAAATGTTTGGCAACTCTTACAATGGCGGCCATGGTGGCTGCGTCTCTGGCAGGCTGCGGTTCGTCGGGGGAAAAGACGGATAACAGTCAGGCGGCGGTCAGCGGCGAGACTACGGTTTCAGACAGCGGTGAGAAAAAGAAAGATTCCGGCTCTGCGACGGTGGTCAGTATGTGGCATATGTGGAGCGGCAGTGAGGCCGAGGCATTTCAGACGGTAATCGATGATTTTAACGCCAGCCAGGATGAGATCCAGGTTGAGGTTCTGGCGTCTCAGACCGAGGAGAAGATGCTGACTGCTATTCCCAGCGGCGACGGCCCGGATATCGTACATACTTCAGATACTACGTGCAGCAAGTGGGCGCAGGCCGGTCTCTTAAGCACGCTTGACAGCTATATTACCTCGGAAAATGTGAAGGTCGATGACATTTACCCTTCTGTGTACGCCCTCGGCACGTATGGCGGAGAACAGTACGGCCTGCCGTATACCATGGATTCCTACATGCTTTTCTATAATAAGGGCGTTCTCGATGAACTGGGACTGGAGCCGCCGAAGACACTGGAAGAGATGGCGGAGATGTGTAAGCAGGTTACGGTAAAGGATGCAAATGGAGAGTACACACGGCTCGGATACGTTCCGGATTATCCGTGGATCGACAGAGTTGAGATTCCGTATCTGTTCGGAGCGGAATTCTATGATTTTGATAATGACCAGGTGACGTGTACCAGTGATGAATTTAAGAACGCGCTGAATTATAAGGCACAGTTCTATACCGAATATGGAATTCCGGAAGTGACCAAGTTCAAGAGCGGCTTCGGCGCTTACGCTTCCAATGACAACGCATTATTCCAGGGGAAGATCGTATTCTCCATCGAGGGTGAGTGGTTTGAGAATTTCATCAATTTATACGCACCGGATGATTTCGAATGGGGAGCGGTGCAGGTTCCTGTTACCGAGGCAAAGCCGGAGATCGCAGGCTGCGGAAGACTGCAGGGAAGTCTCCTCTCTATTCCGTCTACCAGCAAGAATTCTGATGCGGCCTTCCAGGTAATCCGTTATCTTACCTCCGGTGACGCTTACGTTAAATTCTGTTCCCTGATTGGAAACCTTCCGACTGCGTACTCTGCTTTGGAATCAGAAGACCTTGTAAAACAGGCGCCTCAGCTGGAACCGTTTATAAAGAGTGTGCTGGAAGGCAAAGCGAAGGCCTTCCCGGCGGTACCTTTCAGCGCGGAATACTCCGATATTCAGGGGCTTGAGGAGCAGGCTGTCTATTCCGGCGACAAGACTGTGGAAGAAGCGGTGGAAAGCATGTATGAACAGCTGCAGCCGCTTGCTGATGAATGGAAAAATGCCAGATAAATTTTAATAAGAAGTACAGGGCTGCTGTCCGTGGAAAAGCGGCCCTGTTTTCTATCAGAGGTGAAAAACAGATGAAGAAAAAGAAAAAATACAATTCGCAGGCACCTCAGATCCGTCTGGCCATGGTATTTTTGCTGCCATGGGTGATTGGGTTGCTCCTGTTCCATATTTATCCGATTGTCTCAACGGTCTATTACAGTTTCACGGAATACAACCTGATGAAGGCACCGAAGTTTGTCGGCCTGTTAAATTATAAGAAAATATTCCATGACGATTTATTTTACAAGGCAGTCTATAACTCCCTCTATTTTGTGGTGATTGGAGTGACCCTGCAAATCGCGCTGTCGGTATTTTCAGCGGTTTTACTTAATATGAACGTAAAAGGGCGAGGAATCTTCCGCACCCTTTTTTATCTTCCGACTCTCGTGCCGCCAGTGGCCAGCTCCCTTGTCTGGATGTGGATGCTCAACCCTCAGTACGGTCTGGTAAATGCGGTCCTGAAGTTCTTTCATCTGCCGCAGCCGCTGTGGCTGTCTTCGGCGGAGTGGTCCAAACCGGCCATTATCCTGATGACCCTGTGGGGAATTGGAAATACCATTATCGTGTACCTTGCAGGCATCGGAGATATTCCCAGAGATTATTACGAGGCGATCGACTTAGACGGCGGCGGCCCAATCTCGAAGTTTCGCTACATAACGTGGCCGATGCTCTCAAATGTGACCTTCTTTCAGGTCGTAAACGGCATTATCATGGGCTTTAACACCTTTACGCAGTCCTATATCGTGGCGGCCTCGGCTCCCAAGGGAAACGGTACGCTGGGCGGTGTGAAAAATTCGCTTTTATTCTATGCGGTGGACATTTATAACGAAGGCTTTAAGTATTTGAAATTCGGATATTCCAGCGCGCTGGCGACTATTATGCTGGTGGTAATGATCATCATTACCTTTTTCCTGTTCAAGGGATCGAAAAAATGGGTTTATTACGGAGGTGAATGAGAATGAAAAGATGTATCAAATCGGCGCTGAAGTATATTCCTCTCTGTCTGGCGGGCTTATTTTTCCTGGTGCCATTTATCTGGCTGATCAGCACCTCCTTGAAAAGTTCCGACCAGATCTTCTCGTATCCGCCCAAATGGATTCCGAAGCCGGCAAAATTCAGCAATTACAGGGAGGCCTTCGAGGCGATTCCGTATCTGAAATATATCCTGAATACGATGAAAACCACCTCTCTGGCGGTTCTGGGAAATGTTCTGTCGGCCCCCATGATCGGCTATGCCTTTGGAAAGTTAAAATGGCCCGGACGGGATAAGGTGTTCATGCTCGTGGTTGCCACCATGATGCTTCCCTTCACCGTCACCATGATTCCTTTATACAGCCTGTTTTCGAAGCTGGGCTGGATCAATACGTATATTCCGCTGGTTTTGCCGGATTTCCTGGGTACGGCCTACTTTATCTTCCTGATGCGCCAGTTTTACCGGAATCTGCCGGACGAGTTCATGGAGGCGGCCAGAATCGACGGCGCCAGTGAACTGTGGGTCTACGCAAGGATCGCGTTGCCGCTGGAGAAACCGGCCATCGTCACTGTCGCGCTCTTCTCGTTCGTCTGGTCCTGGACCGATTTCATGGGTCCGCTGATCTATTTGACGAAATCCACGAAATGGACGATCTCCCTGGGACTCAGCCAGTTTACCAATACATACGGAGTGGACTGGGCGCTCCTGATGGCGGCTTCCGCCATAGCGATCCTGCCTATGATAATCCTGTTCTTCTTTTTACAGAACTACTTCGTAGAAGGAAGCATGAGCTCCGGCGTGAAAGGCTAGAAGTCTACGAGGTAAAATCCTTATGATATCCAAGCTGATAGACACAGATGCATAAATACAGGGTGAAGAGCGCATCTGTGTTGTGTTCAAAATCAAAATCGAATTTCAGCAGCTCCTTGATATGCTGGAGCCGGTAGGTCAGGGTGTTCCGGTGAATATACAGGGCCCTGGCAGTCTTCTGGATGTTAAAGGAATTGTGAAAATACTGCTGAAGCGTCTCAAAAAAGTTGGTATCGTTGTTGGCGTCGTACTCGATGAGAGGCGAAATAATATCACGGCTCAGCTTCCGGAAGTCCTTTAGCTCCGGGATGTTGAGAATGTGGTAAATGCTCTGCTCAAAATAGGAGGAGGCGCTGTTTGATAAGTTCAGCTGCTTCTGAACCTTGATGGATTTGAAGCTCTCTTCAAAGGAGAGGGCGATGGTCTCCACACCGAAGTGCGCGCTGCTGATCCCGATTCTCAGAGAAAAGCGTGATTCCAGTTCCTTGTACAGATTGTTGGCCAGCACATAGCTTTTTGTGATGATATCCAGATCCTGATCCTTATACGGATAGAGGAGAAAGACGCTGGCAAAATTGTGGTTATAGACCAGGAAGTACTTGTCTGCAGTGAGGTAATTGCGGAGTCTGGAGATGAGCTCACGAAGCTCGTCCTCGTTATCCTCCGAGTCCTGAAGCTGCAGGGTCATGCAGACCCGTTTTAAGTCCGGATTGAAATTGTAAATATTACAGATGTTCCTGATCTCATCCGGAGTCTTGGAGCTGCTGCTGTGGAGAACCTGGAGAAACGGCGCGTAAAAATTATTGGAAAAACCGGCGGCGGTAAATGCAGTTTCCTTGTCTAATGTCAGGGCAAGAAAAGGAAGCGCGTTCTCCACAATGGCCAGAAAGCGGCTGTCAGTCAGTTCGATCTTTTTATCGATGCAGAGGTAATAGCTGTAGTTGGGAAGCGGAAGCGCCTTACATACAATCGTTTCTCCGGAAATAGAAAATTCGGCCGTATCGGATTCCGGTTCGCAGGCAGGGGACAGCAGGGAAATCTGCGGGGGAGGAATCTCTCCGAACGCGTGATCAGACGCGGCGAAGGTGTTCCTGTGACTCGAAAAGGCCAGTCTGGCGGCTGCCGGATGAAAGCCGGCGTCGGTCAGAATGAACGTAAATCCCGAGACACCTGCGAGATAGTCCAGAAGGTCAGACAGGCTGCAGTTGGAATAATATAAGTTGGAAACCCGGATCAGTTCGTTATAGACAGGTTTGTTGTAAGCTTTATCGTTTCCCATGATTTCCCTCCCTGTAAAAGTATATTTAATTATAAACGAAATGAAACAAATTGCAAAGGAATAATAGTAAGATGAAAAAGAAAATATTCGTGGCAGGTATTTATCAGGAGAGCAACTCCTTTTCTCCGCTCATGTCAGAGCAAAAAGATTTTTTGACGTATTTGAAGGGGGAGGAACTGACGTCTCAGACGCCTGGCGTCAAAGAACTGGAGGACGCCGGTTATGAGGTGATTCCCGGGCTCTGTGCCAGTGCCTGGCCGGGGGGGATTTTAAAGCTGGAGGACTATCGCAGGATGGTGGGGGAGATCCTGGAGCAGCTTCCGCTGGATGGTTCGCTGAGCGGCATCCTTTTCCCGTCTCATGGGGCGCTGGAGGTGGAGTTCATCGGGAGCGGGGACGCGTTTCTGATCAGTATGCTGCGGGAACGGGTGGGCCCCAGGGTTCCGATTGCCCTGGCGCTGGATCTTCATGCCAATAACACCTATACTCTCGCAAGGCTGTCGAATATCATCTACGGATATCGGACCGCGCCTCACATCGACATCGAAGAGACCAGCATACGGGCCGCAAAGCTTCTGATAAAAGCGATCGAGGAAGGAAAAGAGCCATGGACGGAGTTAGTCCGTCTGCCCTTTATGATGCCGGGAGAAAATATGATGACGGAAGCCGGATTCGGAAAAGAAGTGATCTCCATGGTGGCGGATTTAGAGAGTGTTCCGGGCGTCTGGTGCGCCTCATATTTCGCCGGAATGCCATGGGTGGACTGCGCGCAGGGCGGCTCGTCCATTGTGATCTCGGGAGTGGGGGATAAGCGCCCGGGAGTGAAGGCCGCTGTGGAACTGGGCAGGAGAATCTGGGAGCGGAGGGCGGAATTCAAGTTTCAGGGTACGGCAATGGAGCCGCTTAAGGCGCTTCTCACGCTGGACCGGTGCGGCCATTATCCGGCCTTTCTCTCGGATTCGGCGGATAATGTGACGGCAGGCGCGGCGGGGGATAACGCGTATATGCTGGATATGATCCTGAAACAGGGGATTAAAGGCGTTCTCGTCGCCCATTTTATCGACGGCCCCGCTGTGGCGTTCTGCGCCGCAAAGGAGAAGGGGGACCGGTTTGATTTAAGCCTGGGCGGCACGATCGATCCGGCGGGAAGCGTGAGAACGGTGCTTACGGACGCCGAGCTGGTGGAGGTATTCCGGCAGGGAGGAAAAGCGACGGCTGCAGTCGTGAAAACAGATGCGGTGACCGTGCTGATCCTGGCCGAACGCGGACCGATCACCTCGGAGGCCGTGCTGAATTCGTACGGACTGAGCGCATATGATTACCGGATTACCGTGGTAAAACAGGGGTATTTGACGCCGGAATTCTACGAGGTGCTGAAAGAGTATATCATGGCTCTGACACCGGGAAACTGCGCCCAGGATCTTACTATGGCGGAGTATAGGAATGTGCGCAGGCCGATGGAACCGCTTGATATCGTGGGGGATGAGAGGCGGATTGCGGAGACGTATGAAGTAGTAGACGATTGACCGGAGAAAATATAACAGGAACGGACAGGCGGTAAATAAGCAGCCCTGTCCGTTCCTGTTTTGTGTTTTTTGGAATAAATATCCTATAGAATGTCTGATTCTACTCGCTTGATATAAGTTTCCAATGAATTTTTATCAATTAGTGAAGGGATGACTCCCTGCCTCAGTACACAGAATCCGGCGGCATAGGTTGCTATTTTTGCGGCCTTTTCTATGGAGTGGCCTGCAGAGAGATAGACAGCCAGAGCTGCAATAAAGGCATCTGCCGCACCGGTGGTATCCACAGGGGTAAAGGGAGCTGCCGGAATATAGCCGGTAAAATCGCGGCTTTTAACAAAGCACCCGGAATGTCCCAGTGTAATGATAACCGTTTTTGCTCCTCTCCGGATAAATTCCTCTGCTTTCTCCTCTATATCAGAAATTTCGGGACAAAGAAGCTCGGCTTCTTTTCGGTTGGGTACAAAGATATCAATCAACGCCATGAGTGAGGGACTGATCCGGTTCATTGCAGCCGGTTTCAGGATGTTGAGTACACCGTATTTTTTTGATATCCTGGCAGCTGCCTCCACAGCCTCTTCCGGAACTTCTGTCTGAAGCAGACAATATCCGGCTGTCTCAAATACTTTCTCATATGGAGTGATATCATCGGGACACAGTTTTTTATTGGCGCCAGATAAAAGCGTAATCATACTTTCGCCGTCGTTTTGTACATGAATATAGGCTTTTCCTGTCTCCTCATTGGGAACCCGCTTTAAGCCCTGAATATCTACGTGGTTTTCTTCCATACAGGTATAGACGAGGATCGAATCGTAGTCACTTCCCACCTTCCCGATCAGTACTGCTTCACTGCCAAGCCTTGCGACACCAACCGCCTGATTGGCACCCTTACCACCGGGGATGACTGAGTGTTTACTGGTACCTACGGTGCGCCCCGGCTGGGGCAGTTCATCCACATTCAGCGTAATATCGATATTGATACTGCCAACCACGATAATCTTTCGGGCATGAGATGAAAAAGGAAGGTCCAGGCTTTTTGTATTCTCTAAAACATATTCGGCCTGGAAACTATCGGATCCCCCTTCTTTTTTTTCACATTTTTCAATCAGACGTTTACAGACAAATGCTCCAAATTCGTAGTATGGAATCTTGATGCTGGAAATGCAGGGGAATGCTATATTTTCCCTTGCATCGTCACGCAGACTGACAAGGGATAGATCCTGTGGTACATGAAATTGGCGCCTCGATAAATGATCCATCAGAATCAGGGAGGAGGCATAATGAGTACTGACAATTCCTGTGGGAGTGTGTGACAGAATACCGTCGCACCAATCATCCGTTTCGACAGAAAGTCTCATTGAGTCACTATATGGAATGCTATGGTCAAAAAGGCATTTCTTGAATCCCTCAAAAACCATAGCGGATCGCACACTGCTGTGTTTGGTCAGACAGGCTATTTTTGTATGCCCGTATTGCAGCAAAAATTCTGTAGCCGCATAGCCCATGGCAGAAAAATCAATAAAAAAAGAGGAAGGCTCGGCCGGAGCGCTAATGCGGCAGACCTCAATATTGTTCTCTGCAAAGTAACGTTCGTATTCCAGGCTTTTATTGCATACCGGTTCCCAGATTACGCCATCAACATTATTCTTGCAAAGTGAAGTTATATTTTTTAATTCACTTTCAGGGCTGTCTTTGCTGTCGTAGAGCAATACACTGTAACCATTATTCTGGGCGGTGGATACGGCCCCATTTATAAAACGGTTTGTTTTAACTGCGGATTTTAAAAGCACTCCCAGGATAAAAGTTCTGGCATCTGAAGTATTCTTTACAGTGCCATAGGGGGTGTAATTGTATTCCTTTACTATTTTAAGTACACGGTTTCTGGTTTCTGTATTAATGTTGGCATCTTTGCCGTTAACAATTTTTGATACGGTAGAGATGGAAACGCCTGCAAGTTGAGCGATCTCTTTAATGGTCATATGGATTCTCCCTATATATATGTTAAGTCTATTATGGTATAGATGGGAATCTTTGTCAATTGAAATAAAAAAACATATTGTAGATAATATATAAAAAAACAATTTCTAAAAACATTTTTGTTGATATTAATGCTAAAACATATTGACAAGTGGAAAAAATATGATAATATATAACTATGAAAATTATTTAAGAAAACATTTTCCTATACATAATATCAAACGGAGGTAATGATGAAGAAGGGCATATTGGTAATTGGAAGCCTGAACATGGACCTGTCCATTGACCTGGCTAAGATGCCTGTGACCGGCGAAACGATTTTGGGAAGAGGAATCGCTTATAAAGCTGGAGGAAAGGGGGCCAATCAGGCGTGCGCAGCTGGAAAGCTGGGAGGGAGAGTCCGGATGCTGGGGTGTGTTGGACAGGACGAATTCGGACAAAAGCTGGTAAAGAGCCTGTCAGAGTCCGGTGTAGAGACTGATTACATTAAAGAAAGCCGGGATCTGCCGACAGGAACTGCGGTAATTTATGTAGATGATAACGGTGACAATAGCATTGTTGTAATTCCGGGCGCAAATATGGCTTGTGATATTGAGTATTTAAAAGCGCAGGATGAACAATTTCATTGGTGCGATTATGTGGTACTTCAGATGGAAATTCCTTATGAAGCGGTCTGGTATTCGGTGAAACGGGCAAAAGAACTGGGGAAGACGGTGATCTTAAATCCAGCGCCGGCACCGGACAAAATACCAGAAGAAATTCTTTCGCTGGTGGATTACCTTACCCCCAATGAGACGGAAATTATCGCATTGAATGGTAAAAGTAAAGACGATATCAGGGAGGGGGCTGAAAAACTGCTTAGCCGCGGAGTGAGCAATGTAATTGCAACTCTGGGAGACAGAGGAGCTTTGCTGGTTAACCGGTATGGCGAGACATTTTATCCGGCAAGAAAAGTGGTGTCAGTGGACACGACGGCTGCAGGAGACTGCTTTAATGGAGCTATGGTTGCAGCGCTGGCGGAGGGGCAGAGCGAGGCAGAGGCAATACTATTTGCCAATATAGCTTCTTCAATTGCAGTAACCCGGAAAGGGGCGCAGGAATCACTTCCAATACGAGAAGAAGTGGCGGTGATTATGTGAAATATATTTTAAGAAAGAGAAGGGAGAAGAAGATGATGAAGAAAACAAAGAGGATACTGGCATTAACTTTGACGGCGTGGAGCCTGCTGGCACTGACCGCCTGCTCGGGCCAAAAAGCGTCTGAGACGGCGACAACAGAAAAACAGGCGGCAGGAGAAACAACAACAGCAGAGAAAACTGAGGCAGCAAAGGGTGAGGGAAAAAGAGAAAAATTGGTTATTTCCACGTATTTGGCTGATGCGGCGCAGGTGGCGGTAAGAGAGAAATATATAGATGGTCCACTGCAGGAAGCATTTCCGGATGTGGATATTGAGATCAAGATGTATAATGACCGTCAAAGTCTGCAGGTGGAGGTCGCCGGCGGCGGTGGCCCTGATATTCTGGACCTGGATGGCCCAACCGATGTTGCTGAATTCGCGAAAGCGGAACGTGTTCTGGCACTTGATGATTATGCGGCAAAATATGGCTGGCAGGATATGTTTTATGGCTGGGCCTATGACAGCTGTTTCTATAATGAAAAACTGTTTTCACTGCCGACAAGCTTTGAGGGCATGGTGATTTATTACAATATGGACGTCATGGAAGAGAATGGCTGGAAAAAGCCGGAAACAAAAGATGAGCTGATCACCCTGATGAAGGAAATTAAGGACAAAGGGATTATACCACTGTCGTTTGGAAACTCCAATTATCAGGGCGCAGTTGACTGGCTGTATTCAACATTTACCAGCTGTTACGCTGGACCGGATGTTCTTCGTAAGGCCTTGACAGGAGAAGGCAAATTCACAGACCCGAAGCTGACTGCATCAATTCAGACCATGGTTGATTGGTGGACAGAAGGCTGGCTCGGAGACAACGCTTCTCAGTCTATTACGAACGAAGACATGATGGCTTTCTTTGCAGAAGGCAGAGCAGCGATGATGATAAATGGAACATGGGCTTCAAACCAGCTGAATACGACATATCCAGACTGTAACTGGGATTCTGAGATGATGCCGAAAGATCCGGAGATCGGAAGCATACTTCCGTTTGCGACAGGCGGTGGGTATTCCATTAATGCTAACTCTAAAAATCCGGATCTGGCAGCGGAAGTATTAAATTACTTATTTACAAGTATGGACCGTCACTATGCATCGATTAATGAAGCAGGGTATCAGCCATATCCTTTAAAGGATTTCGACATATCCAAACTTGAGGGTATGGACCCGAAGATGTTTGACCAGTACCAGCTGCTTATGGATGCACAAACGAACAACCAGATTGGTTTCTGCTCTTGGACATTCTATCCGTCTGACATGAGAGTCTATATGAATGAAAATGTGGATTCTATGTTCTTAGGGGTACTCAGCGTGGACGATTTTATGAATAAATCTCAGGAATATCTCGATGCTGCGCTGGCAAGTGGTACAGCTCCGGTGCTTCCTGAATAATTAAAAAGACTTGCAGAAAGCTGAATCATAAATAAATCGGACACGGATGAGTGATGTTTCAATATTAAGGGAATTCCCATGAAACGCACACTCATCCGTGTTTTATCAGGAAGGTGAATACGTGAAAAACAAGAAAATACATTTGACACCATATCTTTTTATACTTCCGGCCTTTGTAATCCATCTTGCGCTTGTTACCCTGCCGTCGTTAAGCACACTGGTTATGTCACTGTATGAATGGAACGGTTTGGGCGCTGCTAAATTCATAGGCCTGGATAATTTTAAAGAGATTGCAGCGGATCCTATGGTGAAACAGGCAATCTTACATAACATTGAATGGCTGCTGGTATTTATTACAGTACCGCTCATTCTTGGGTTTGTTGTAGCAATTATTGTAAGCCAATTAAACCGGGGGCAGATGATTTTTCGTACAACATTTTTTATCCCTTATGTCATATCGGCGGCGGTTGCAGGTAAAATCTGGACTGCCTATATGAACCCGTATTATGGGTTTAATCAGGTATTTGCAAAACTTGGCTGGGATGGCCTGGCGAAAACACTTTGGCTTGGAAATCCCAAGATCGCCCTGTATTCGGTTGCGTTTGTTGACAACTGGCATTGGTGGGGATTTATCATGGTGTTATTTTTGGGAGCACTGCAGCAGGTTGATTCCGAACTTTATGAAGCTGCCAGAGTGGATGGAGCAAACCGGTTTCAGGAGCTTTTGCACGTGTCTATCCCGGGAATCAGACCTACAATTGCTTTTGTTCTCATTATGACGATCATGTGGTCCTTCCTGACATTCGATTACGTTTACATTATGACGAACGGCGGTCCGGCCAATGCGACAGAGATTATGTCGACGTATATTTATAAGAATGCATTTACAAAGTACCGGGCGGGTTATGCCAATGCACTCTGCGTAATTCAGTGCGGTATCTGCATCATACTGTATTTTGTACAGAAGGTGATCAGCGAGAAGGGAGGGATTGAGAATGGATAAGAAAAAGAAAATCAGTATCTGGTATATCGTTAAATATGTATTTTTATTTGGGATGCTGCTGTTTGCGCTTGTGCCACTGCTTCAGGTATTCATAAACTCCTTCCGATCGGATCGGGAGGTAAAGACGATGCCATTAGGGCTGCCGAAACAGTGGGTGTTTAACAACTATCCTGAGACATGGCAGATCGGCGGTTACGGACAGGCATATATTAACAGCTTACTGATAGCGGCAGTGGTAATTGTCGTGGTTTTGGCAGTGGCCGGTTTGGGGGCTTATTCTATCAGCAAGCTGGAATACAAGGGAAGAGGATTTTTTAATGCTTATTTCTTCGTGGCAATTTCTCTGCCTGGATTTCTCTATATCGTACCGGATTACTTTATCTTTAACAAACTTCATCTGATTGATACCAGAGTAGGACTGATGCTGGTATACATTGCGATGCAGATACCATTTAATATGTTGCTTTTAAAGACGTTTCTGGCGGGAATTCCCAGAGAACTGGAGGAGGCAGCGAAGATCGATGGCTGCAATGAACTGGATAGCTTTATGAAAATTACGCTGCCTATTGCAAAACCGATGTTTTTAACTGTGGCTATTCTTGTGTTTGTGAATGTGTGGAACGAGTACCTCTGGTCAAATACGTTTGTTACTACGGAGATTATCAAACCGGTGGCTACCCGGTTTGTCAAATTTACTGGTGAGTATGGCAGCGATATGGCGAAGATTTATACGGCTAGTGTTATTACGATTGCACCTGTTATTATACTGTATCTGCTGTTCAGCCGTAAATTTATTGAAGGTATGACGAGCGGAAGCGTGAAAGGGTAGTGGAAAGGGAGAATATATGAAGACTGAATATATAGAAAAGATATACGCGGGATGGCTGGCAAAGATAATCGGCATCCGGTTCGGAGCACCTGTTGAAGGCTGGACTTATGATAAGATTAAAAATATCTTTGGCGAGAAGCTGGAACATTATCCGGCAGACTATATTAATTTTGCTGCAGATGACGACAGCAATGGTCCTTTGTTCTTCCTGCGCTCAGTGGAAGACAGCAAAAAAGGATATCATGTGAAATCTCAGGATGTGGCGGAAGCTCTGCTGAATTATGCCCCTTTTGAACATGGATTTTTCTGGTGGGGCGGATTTGGTATATCAACGGAGCATACTGCTTACTTAAACTTGAGAAATGGCATTTCTGCGCCGAGAAGCGGGAGTATCGAACAGAATGGAAGCACGATGGCGGAACAGATTGGCGGTCAGATTTTTATTGATACATGGGGACTGGTAAATCCGGGAAATCCTGATAAAGCCGCTGCGATGGCAAGGGAAGCTGCCAGCGTAACCCATGGTGGTAACGGCGTGTATGGCGGTATCTTTGTAGCTGCCTGTATTAGCTGTGCGTTCGACGAAAAAGATATTGTTAAAATTATAGAAAAAGGTTTGAGCTATATTCCGGAGAATTGCGAGTATGCAAACGTGGTACGAATTGTAATGGAGTATCATGCGGGCCATCCGGATGACTGGAGAGCGTGCTATCATTTTATACATGATAATTATGGTTATGACAAATATCCTGGAAACTGCCATATTATTCCCAATGTTGCGGTGATGATTCTGGCTCTCCTGTATGGAAATGGTGAATTTGACCGTACGCTGGAGATCTGTAATCTCTGTGGTTGGGATACAGACTGCAACGTGGGAAATGTAGCGACGATTATGGGAGTAATCTGTGGGCTGGAAGGCATTTCTTATGATAAATGGAGAAAACCGATCAATGATCTGCTCATATGCTCCAGCGTAGTGGGCTCGTTAAATATTATGGATATCCCTTATGGGGCGTCCTATATTGTGAAGCTGGCCAGTGAACTGGAGGGTACAGAGCTTCCTGAACTGTGGAAGACAATCACGAAATCGAGGATTGACAGCTGCCACTTTGAGTATCCTGGTTCCACCCATGCAATGAGACTGAGAATTGAAACAAACGACAGAAAGGCCTCCGGAAACAGAGAACTTTCCATTATGAATACGAATGAGACGTCATATACAGGGGAACGTTCCTTGAAGTTCCTGGCCAGAACTATGGAACCTGGAGAAAACGTCTACGTTTATAAGCAAACTTATTACAGGCCGGAAGACTTTTCGGACAGCCGCTATGATCCCTGCTTCTCACCGCTTGTTTATCCAGGCCAGACTCTTCATGGAAGTGTATGCATTCCGGAATACGGGCCGAAAGCGAGAGCGGGCCTGTATGTGAGAGACATTCATACAGGAAAAGTATATGAGGGAGAGATTAAAGAACTGGTAAAAGGACAGTGGGAAGAACTGATATTCGAGATTCCGGGAAATATGGATGCATTAATTGGCGAGATGGGCATGTGTTTTCATATTGAAGGTAAACATATGGAACATTTTGATTTTGTTGGATTTGTTGATGATCTCTATGCTGACGGCGCAGCGGATTACAGGGTGGATTTCACAAAGGAGGAAGAAGAATACTGGCCTGGCACGGTGCACAGAGAGATCAGCCAGTTTACAAAACTGAAAGGCAATACGTATCTCGCAAATGGACAAGTCCACATTGCATGCGGTGATTTTGGCGAGATCAGTACTGGAAGGTATGATTGGACTGATTATACGGCCGAATTTACTATAACACCGATGACTGGGACTCACCATATGGTGATTGTCAGAAGCCAGGGAGCAATGAGGTCGTACGGTGTAGGATTCGATGTGGCAGGCAGATTAACCGTATTTAAAAATTTAAATGGATATAAGGCGATGGCATCAAAGCTGTTTGACTGGGAGTACGGCAAAGAGTATAAGATTACCGTTAATGTTGCCGGGAATGTGATTACTGCCGGGATCGATGGAGAGACAATCACCTGGGCAGACGATGGGGAGGCATATTTACACGGCGGGATCGGCCTGGCTGTATTGGAAGGAAGTCATATGAGCTGCAGCGGAATTCGAGTGAAATAGGGAGGCATTGATTGACGGAAAGGACGGTTTTCTATGGAAGTTTGCGGACTTGGAACGATTGCGATGGACGTTCTTATGCAGGTGGATATGCTCCCGCAAAAAGACGGCTTCTGCATGGTTGAGAATACTTCATATCAGCCAGGGGGGAGCGGAAGCAATGTGATTGTACAACTGGCAAGACTAGGGGCGGAATGCGGTTATATTGCGGCCTTGTCGAAGGATCGATACGGGCTTGATATCCTGAATAATCTGAAAGCAGAAGGCGTAGACACTTCGTGCATGGAGGTGTTTGATAAGGGGGTGACACTTCACACGGATATTGTTATTGATCAGAATGGTGACAAATTCATTATGCTAAACATGGGAGATACCTTCGAAAAACTGGAATATGATGATATGAAAAAGCTTTATGTAGAGAAAACGAAGGTATTCTATACAGATCTCTGCCCTGGAAAACCGGCAATGAAGGCAATTACTGCTGCCAGAAATCGAGGAATTGAAACGGTGTTCAATATGCAGGTGGGCTTGGCAACGATGAATGGTCTGGGAGTATCAAAAGAAGAACTTCTTGCCTGTATCAGGGAAGTCGATGTCTTTGCTCCGTGCAGGCAGGGGCTCTTTGATCTGACAGGAACTGAAAACCTGGATGAGTGCTGCGGATATTTAAGAAATTATACAGATGCAGTTCTGCTCTTTACTCTGGGCAGCGGCGGTTCGGCCGCTTATGACCGGGATGGAACGAAGTATGAGGTCCCATGTAAAAAGGTGAATGTGATTGATACTACGGGAGCGGGCGATTCCTACATGGGAGGCTTCATCTATTCTTACTGCATCAAAGGGAAAGATCTGCTGTCCTCCATGCGTTTTGCCACAGCTTGTGCTGCACATACGTGCAGCGGCCTTGGAGCAAGATTTTCACCTGATCTGGAGATGGTAGGTCAATATCTGTGACAGAGTGTAAAGTTTTAGCGGAGGTGAAGGCTGTGGAAGCGAAGGAAGAACTGTGGAAACGAATTCGTGGCGCCCTCGTTGGAATAGCCTTTGGCGATTCGTTTGGGATGCCAGTGGAAATGTGGAGCCGGGAAAAAATTGCTGCAGAGTACGGAAGAATTCGGGAACATTTGCCGGGGGATGATAATAATTTTATATCCAAGGGGCTTAAAGCCTGCGAAGTAACGGATGATACAATAAATACGATTCTTGTTATAGATATGCTGAGCGGCAGTGGCGGACAAGTGGATCCTGGAAAATTCATACAGTTATTGAAAACGTGGGCGGAGACATCCTCAAAGAGCAATACAGTAATCGGACCGAGCACGGCTAAGGCGATGGAGAAAATTGCCGCTGGTGTTCCGATGGAAGAAACTGGGGTGACAGGGACTACCAATGGAGCGGCGATGAAGATTCTTCCGATTGGACTGCTTCATGAGGTGAAAGATCTGGACGACTTAATTGAAGATGTCAGGAGGCTCTGCCTGCCGACCCACAATACATCACCTGCCATCAGCGGAGCCTGTGCAGTGGCTGCTGCAGTTTGCTATGCAGCAAATATCAGGAGCACACGGGAATACGAAAAGACGGAAGGAGAGGGGCAGTCTGCTGACAAAAAGCTTGAGGAGATGCTTGACTTTGCCCGAAAGGCCGCTGAGAGAGGCCGTGTATTAGGAAATCAGATTGGAGCCCCCTCTGTCAGCGCCAGACTGGAACTCTGCCAAGAGTATATGAAAAAACATACGGAGGATGAGGTTATAGATTTTATTGCAGATATTATCGGAACCGGACTTCCTGTAGAGGAGAGCGTAACGGCTGCTATTTCTTTTGTCTGTCTGGCAAAAGCTGATCTGCAGAAATGTGCGGAATATGTGGTACGAGCAGGAGGAGATACAGATACGATTGCAGCTATTGCTTGCGGGATATGCGGCGCTTTTAATGAGGGAGAGGGTATTACACGGGAGGTGGTGCAAAGAATTGAGGAAATAAATAACATATCCTTTGATGATCTTGCCGATAAGCTGATGGAAGCCCGGCTGGTGCGCCACAGAGAAGAAAAATGTATGGCAGAGAGGGGGATATAAGTAGAGTCTGACATACTGTTTTGGTATCCGGTAAATCTCCTGCTGCAGGGATTTACCGGATATTTTCATTTTGCATGTAAAGAATCATGAGAAAAGAAGAAAACAGTTGACGTCATCTGATAAATATTATATATTATTGATAAATATATTTATCAACTAACCATTGGGAGGGATAACATTGAAAGTAAAAGTAAAAGACATTGCAAAAGCGGCAGGGGTATCGCCCACCACGGTGTCGCTGGTTTTAAATAACCGCCCTTCCAGAATTGCGGAGGACACGAAGGAGCATATTCTACGGGTCGCCAGAGAAATGCAGTTTCAGAAGGAATCGGAAATAGATTTTTCGGAGTTTAAGAAGGTGAAGACGCTCGGCATGGTGGTGCCGGACGTGATGAGCTCTTTTTATCACAGGCTGGCGGAGGAAACGTCGAGACATGCGTTTTACCAGGAATACACAGTCTTTCAGTGTTATACCAATGACGATATCCAGTGCTTCTATATGGCGGTGGAAGGGCTGATGGCCAAGAACGTGGATGGGATCATCATCATACCGCCCAGAACGATGGATAAAGAAAATGTGAAGCTGCTAAAATCGCTGCAGAAGAGCGGAGTTCCCATGGTGCTGCTGGATCGGGCGGCGTATGCGGTGTTCTGTGACTTTGTGACGGCGGACAACAAACACGGCGGGCGGATTGCCACGGAATATTTGATTAAGCACGGCCATACCGGAATCGGCTGCCTCGTAGGCGAGGCGAATGTTTACACCTCCAGAAAGCGTGTGGAGGGATACCGCGAAGCACTGGCCGCGGCGAAGATTCCATTTGATAAAGATCTTGTCTATTACGGAAATTACGATATAGAGTCAGGACGGGCCGGAATGGAGATCCTGTGGGAAAAAGGCGTTACCGCGGTGGTTGCAGGCAATGATCTGATGGCCTATGGCGTGTATCTCTTTGCAAAGGAGCATCACCTTTCCATACCCGGTGATTTATCGGTGATTGGCTATGACAATACGGAGCTGTGCGGCCTTATGGACGTGCCGCTGACGAGTGTGGACCAGAATACTGATACGATGGCCTCCAAGGCGGTTGAAGTATTGCTGCGAAGAATCGAGGAGCCGGCCGCGGATGAATCGGAACCGGCCAGAAACTATTATTTCACGCCGTTTGTGGTGGAGCGTGATTCGGTGGGAGAGATGAATCAGAGCTCAGCAAAGCGCAGTGAAATGCGGTAAGACACAGTGAAAAAAGATGAAACGTTATAATTCGCAATAAGCAGCAAGGAAAAGTCGATTGATAGATAAATAACGGATAAATAAAAGCTAAATAAAGGCTAAATAAAAGTTAAATACCACATATTGCAAAGGCAGGAAACGAAGAATATTGATTCGTTTCCTGCCTTTATTTTTTTGCACTTTTTCGACAGTGAATTTGAATAAATAAAACGGGAAAAAATAAAAGAATCAGTTTAACTCCTGTTTATCTGCACAAATTTGGATTATATGTACAAAAAATATATTAAAATAACTGATAAATAAGAATAAATCACTATTAAAATACAGGGAGAAAATGAAAATTCTGAATTCATTTTTCGTATTGACAAAAGTAGATAAAATGATATAATGAAATTACAGAAACATTTATCACAAATTTATCATGTGCTCAAAGGTACCGTGAAAATTTCAGTGAAAAAGGAGAGAAAAGTAAATGAAAAAAAGATTTTTTGCAGCAGCTTTATCAGTTGCCATGGTTGGAACTCTTTTGTCAGGGTGCAGCATATCCACAACCAGCACGCCGGAGAGCGATGCGGCAGGAACTACGGCAGCAGCGGGTGAGACGGCGGCGGCTGAGACGACAATAGCAAGCCAGGATTTAAAGGGACGTGAAGAGATCACTTTGTGGTTCTGGGGCGCAGAGCCATACGCACAGGAAGCGATGCAGCAAATCCTGGCAGATAAGTATAACAGCTCTCAGGATAAGTATAAGCTCGCTATCGAATTCAGACCATCGGTTGATACGGATATGTCAACTGCACTGGCGGCAAATCAGGGACCCGATATCGTATATGGTTCCGGTCCATCTTTCGTTATGCCGCTTGTAGAGGCAGGAAAACTGGAGCCACTGGATACCTATTCCGAACAGTACGGGTGGAGTGACCGTATCCTGAAGCCGTTCTATGAATCTGGAACCGTGAACGGTAAACTGTACAGTTTAATCAGCGGTGTCAGCACGATGGGAGTCTTTTATAATAAGAAGGTACTGGCTGATAACGGCTGGGAAGTTCCGAAGACGATCGAAGACATGGAGAAGATCATGGATGACGCTCTCGCAAAGGGATTGTATGCATCTGTTACGGGAAACAAGGGCTGGAAACCAGTGAATGAAAACTATGCTTCCGTATTTTTAACTCATGTAGCAGGACCGGAGACCATGTACAAATGTCTGACCGGAGAAGAAAAATGGAACAATCCGAATGTCACCGCAGCGATCGAAAAGTCAAAGGAATGGTGGGATAAAGGATATCTTGCAGGTGATGATTATGTAAACTTGAATTTCAGTGAATCCCTGCAGCTTTTATCTGATGAAAAAGCTCCGTTCTTTATTGGGCCGTCAATCGCATTCCAGTGGGCAGCGTCTTTCTTTACCGGAGATAAGACAGAAAATATTGCGTTTATCCCATTCCCTTCCACAGAGACGGTTCCCAATGAAACGTATACTCTGGGCGCTTCCTGTACCCTGTCCATTAATGCCAATGTAAGCCAGGAACATAAGGACGAGGCGGCTAAGATTATTGATATGATGTTTCAGCCGGAATTTATGCAGGAGATGACAACCGCATGGCCGGGATACTGGGGAACACCGCTGAAAGATTTAGCCACCATTGACACCAGCAAGATGGGATATTTATCACAGTCCTTTGTTGACGTTGTGAAAAATATTTCAGCTGCCGTGGATAAAGGAAACTTCGGATATTATGACAATGTATTTTTCCCGGCTTCCACACAGCAGAGTATGGTGAACATTGAGGATGTCTGGTACGATACGGTATCAGTATCCGATTATCTTGATAAGATAGATAAGGATTTTGCAGATGCACTGGCTAAGGGCCTTGTACCTCCGATTCCGGAACCGGCAATGAACTGATATCAGCACAGCACAGGCAACTTAAAAAGGGAAGAAGGGAGATGGCCGGTATGCAGGAAGGAAACAGCATACCGGTCATTTTTCTCCAATGAAGAGGAGGTTTTCAATGAAGAGTAAAAAGATAAACTGGAATTATCTTTTGATTGCTCCGGCGCTGCTCATCAGCGTGTCCGTTATCCTGCTCCCGGGAATCATGACCATCGTCTATTCCTTTACGGATTATAACGGTATTTCGCAGAATTTTAATTTTATAGGGCTGCAGAATTTTAAAGAATTGTTTCAAGACAGGATTTTCTTCCTGGCAATCCGCAACAACTTAATCTGGACCATTATGTTCATCACGATTCCGGTGTGTATCGGTATGCTGGCCGCGATGCTTCTCTTATCGAGATCGAAGACGAGAAGTATCTATCAGGTGGCCTTTTTAATTCCTTACGTTCTGGCTCCGGCGGTAAACGCCATGCTGTGGCTGAACGTGATTTTCAGCCCGGTTGTTGGTGTTGTTTCATTTTTAAAGAATTTTGGAATCGACTTGGGATCGCCTCTTGCCAGCATGAAAAGTGCGATATTTGCCTGTGCAGGCGTCGATATCTGGCATTACTGGAGTTATTTGACCGTTATTTATCTGGCGGCATTACGACAGACACCGACCGATCAGGTGGAGGCGGCCAGGATCGATGGCTGTAATGGCTGGCAGTTATTCCGCTACATTTATCTGCCGAATATTAAGTCCACGGTAAATCTGATGTTTGTCATGATAGTCATTGGTTCCTTCCTTGCATTTGATTACGTCAAGCTGCTGACCGGCGGAGGTCCGGCACATTCTACAGAGGTACTTGGTACATACGCCTACTCCTTTGCATTCAGTGAGATGAAGGTAGGCAAGGCGGCCGCGGTTGGTCTCTTTATGAGTTTCTTTGGGTTGATTGCTTCTCTGATTTATACGCGAATGAGCCGCAAAGAAAACATGGATTAGGAGGAGAATATGGGAGTTTCTTCGAAAAAGAAAAGAATATGGATCAATGTGCTGATTCATTTTGTATTGATTCTGCTTTTGCTTATCTGCCTGCTTCCGATTGCGCTGGTGGTCATCAACGCATTTAAGACAAATGCTGAAATTGTAAGGAATCCATTGTCGATTCCCAAAGTGCTTCATCTGGAGAATTTTATCCAGGCGTGGACGACAGGTAAATTTGCCCATGGGTTTATCAACAGTATCAAGCTGAGCGGCTGTACGATTCTCATCATTCTGGTCTGTTCCACTCTGGCGGGCTATGTGCTGTCGGGTTACCGGATCAAGGGGAGCGGCATCATACTCACCTACTTTATGATGGCGATGACTGTTCCGATTCAGTTGTTCTTATTCCCGCTGTATTATGCTTTTGCAAAGCTTAACCTGATTGGAAATATTCCGGCAACCAGTCTGATTCTGTCGGCTATGTTTATGCCGCTGTCGGTATTTCTGATGAGAACATTTTTCTTAAATGTGCCGAAGGAACTGGAGGACGCGGCCAGAATTGACGGGGCCAACACAGGACAGGTGATCTGGCATGTGATGCGTCCGGTGGTTTCGCCGGGGTTAATCACGGTTGGAATTCTGATCGGCCTTCAGTCCTGGAATGAATATCTTGTATCAAGTACCTTCTTACAGGGGGAAAAGAACTTTACCGCTACTTTAGGATTTCTGTCTATGAACGGAAGTTACGGATCCAACATGTCGATTCTGATGGCATCCTCGGTAATCCTGATCGCGCCGATCGTCGTCTTCTTCCTTTGCGCTCAGAGATACTTTGTAGACGGCATGGTGAGCGGAGCTGTGAAAGGCTAGGTGCAGCCATGCGGGCAGGAAGACAGAGAGAAAATTAAGAGCACTCTCAGATATAAATGGAGGAATTCAACATGAAAAACATAGCTTGTTTCAAAAATGACATCTACGCCGGTGTACTGGGAAAGATCATCGGTGTTTACCTGGGACGTCCGGTAGAGGGCTGGACCTATGAGGCCATCCGGGATACCTTCGGTGAAATCAACTACTATAAAAATCACAGGACGGGCGCGCCCCTCATCGTTCCGGACGACGATATCTCGGGAACCTTCGCGTTCTTTAGGAGTCTGGAGGACAACAAGTTTGATCCGGATATCCGGGCGGAGCAGATCGGGGACAGCTGGTTAAACTATATTATTGAGAATGAGACCATCCTCTGGTGGGGCGGCCTCTCGAGAAGCACGGAGCACACCGCGTATCTGCGCCTTAAAAATGGAATCAGGGCTCCGAAGAGCGGTTCCATCGAGTTAAACGGGCGGAGCATGGCGGAACAGATCGGCTCGGAGATTTTTATCGACACATGGGCCATGGCAAATCCGGGCAATCCGGAGCGGGCGGCTAAGATGGCCAGGGAAGCGGCCGGCGTCAGCCACGACGGAATCGCCATCGACGCAGCAGTTTATCTGGCTGTTATGGAGTCGCTGGCCTTTGTGGAGAAGGATATCGACAGGTTGCTGGATGCGGGGCTTGCCTACATAGAAAATCCTGAATTTATCCGACTGGTCGGAGCGGTCAGGGAACAGTGTGCCAAGGCGTCTGACTGGAGGGAAGTGAGACAGTGGATCGCAGATCACCACGGATATGAGAAGTATCCTGGTAACTGTCCGATGGTGACAAACCATTTGACTCTTTTGATGGCATTTATTATGGGCGGCGACGATTTTAACAAAGCGTGTATGATCGCCTGCAGTTCCGGCTGGGATACGGACTGCAATTCCGGCAATGTCGGCTGTCTGAATGGAATCCGGCTGGGCCTCGATGGTTTTCGCACGAGCACGGATTTGAGAAAGGCTGTGGCGGACCGGTTGTATGTGGTCACCAGCGACGGAGGCTCCTGCATTTCAGATGCGGTGCAGGAGACCAGGAAAATCTTAAAGGCGGCCTGCCGTCTGGAATATGAGCCGGTTGATTTCCCGGAGGAGCGTCTGGCCTTCGAATATCCGGGCGCCGTTCAGGGGATTGTTCCTTACGATAAGAATACGGAAGAACAGGTACTGTGCGGAATCGATAATCTGGTGGAAAGTCCTCTGCACTGCAGTCCGCAGAATGGTAATGAGGAGACAAAAGAGTATGGATGCCGCCTTTCTTACCGCGGCTTAGGGCCTGGGGTGCATGCGACTGCCTGTATCGACACTTTTATCGACCTTCAGCCGAAGGGAAAGGAAGGGACCAGCTACTTTGACGTGCTCTGCTCCCCTTCCCTGTACAGCGGCCAGGAAGTGAAGGCCGTTATAGCGGCGGGAGCGGTAAGCCCGGCCTTTACCTTTTTCATCGAGTACTTTAATGAGAGAGATGAGCTGGAGACCTTATCCAGCAGCGCCTTCCAGCTTAACGACGGAGATAATGAGATAAAATGGCGGATTCCCGATGTGGGCGGCCACGCCATCTACCGGCTGGGGATTTCCTTAAGAAGTGGTGCATGCGGTTCCCGTCTGGATGGTTCCGTGATTATCAAATCTCTCGACTGGTCGGGGGCGCCGGAGTGCTACCGCATGGGAAGATCCATGGAAATGACGCCGACCCTGACTCCGTGGACGACGACCACATCATGGCTGAAGACATTTGTCTCATCTGCGGATCATTTCTGCCCGGATTATACAACGACATTTTCCATCTCCCATGCGGCGCCTAACGGTGTTGTGACGACGGGTACCATGGACTGGGATAACTATTCTGTGAAATCGGTGATTACATTTTCCCAGCAGGATGCGGCAGGGCTTGTGGCCCGGGCAAAGGGACACAGAAGGTATTACGGGGCAGTGCTGAAGGACAAAAAGGCTGTGATCTACAAGCAGTGCGATGCAAAACGCACCGTAGTGGCGGAAGCTGCCTGTGATTTTGAAATTGACGATACCCGGGAGCTTGCCTTTACTCTGGATGGCCCGCGGCTGTCTCTGGCAGTGGATGGGAAAACAGCGGTGAGCGGACAGGATGAGAGTTACCTGTGCGGCGGAGCGGGCTTTGTAGTGGATTCCGGAGCGATCCTGGCGGATGGCTTTGAGGTCAAACGCATCTGCTCCCGCAAGAATAAGAAGGATTGAGAGGAAAAAGGCGTGAGTGTATTAAAATATAGAGAACAGATTTATGCGGGCGTGCTGGGGAAGATTATTGGTGTCTATTTAGGCCGTCCTGTGGAAGGCTGGAGTTACGATAAGATTAGGGAAACCTTTGATGAGGTGAAATACTATGTTCATGAGAAGGTGGGAGTTCCGTTAATTGTGGCGGATGACGACATATCCGGAACGTTCGCATTTTTCAGGGCTTTGGAGGACAATGGATATGACAGGGAACTGCCGGCGAAGGCGTTTGGGGACACGTGGCTGAACTATATCATCGAAAACCGGACGATTCTATGGTGGGGCGGCCTGGGACGGTCAACCGAGCACACGGCTTATTTGAATCTGAAGAACGGCATGGATGCGCCGGAGAGCGGAGCGGTCAGGACCAATGGAACCACGCTGGCGGAGCAGATCGGAGCACAGATTTTCATCGATGCGATCGCCATGGCCTGCCCCGATGATCCGGAGCTGGCGGTAAGTTTGGTGAGAAAAGCGGCCAGCGTCAGCCATGACGGCATTGCAGTTGAGGCGGCCTGCCATTTAGCGGCGCTGGAAGCGATGGCGTTTACGGAAAAAGACGTGAATGTGCTTCTGGACCGGGCGGGGGCCTATGTGCAGAATCGGGTTTTAAAGGATATGATTGGTGATGTCCGGGATATCTGCGGCAGAGAATCTGACTGGAGAAAGGTCCGTGACTACCTGGATCCGAAATACGGCTATGAAGTATTTCCAGGCTGCTGCCATATGATTCCCAACCACGCCATGGTGATCGCGGCCATTCTGCTGGGCGGAGACGATTTCCAGAAATCCATCTCCATCGCCTCCTCGGCTGCCTGGGATACGGACTGCAACGCGGGCAATGTGGGCGCGTTCAACGGAATCAGGCTGGGGCTTGATGGAATCAATGCGGGAGCGGACTTCCGGACGCCGGTGGCCGATCTGATGTATGTGGTTACCTCGGATGGCGGGTCTGTTGTCTCCGATGCGGTGATAGAGAGCAAAAAGGTGCTTCAGGCTGCGGCCGCACTGCACGGGGAATCGGTTTCCGTATCGGATAAACGGTACACCTTCGAATACCCCGGTTCTCTTCAGGGCTTTGCAGCATGTGACTACGACCACGGCAGTCAGGCGTGCATCGAGCTTTCCAATTACAATGAAATATCGGAGGAGAACGGCCTGCTGATCCGCTGCCGCCACGTGGCGGACGGAGTGACCGCGGACGTTTCCACCCAGACATTTATCGATTTCTCGAAGCTGGCGCAGAACTTTTCTACCGTGGCGTCTCCGACGCTTTACTCCTCTCAGAAGGTGGTGACGGAGGCGGGCTTGGCTGGTTCTCCCTGCACCGGTTCACAGGAGGCAGTGACTCTGCGTCCGTATATTCTCTATTACGATATTGAAAATCAGGTCAGAGCCATGTACGGAGATGCGGTTCTGCTGGATGAAACGAAAAAGTCATTTGAGTGGACCGTGCCGGATACGAAGGGCATGTCCATCTTTAAACTGGGATATGAGGTTGCGGGCAGGAAACGTTTCGACGGGGACGTGGTCATCTACAGCATCGACTGGAAGGGAGCGCCCACGGACTTCGCACAGAGAGGTATGCTGATGACCTCCATCTGGAATACGAATCCGCTTTGGCTGGCCGGCTTTGCCAGCTCCGCGGTTCAGTTTGCGGCAGATTTCAAACATACCTACTGTGTATCCAATGTGGAAGCAGATGGTCTGGTGACGATTGGCAGCAGGGAATGGGAAGATTATACCGTGTCATCGACAGTCTTCTACAGCCTTCATGAGGCCGGAGGCCTGGTGGTGAGGAGCAGAGGCCATAAGCGGTACTATGGAGCCGCACTCATGGATTACAGCCGCGCCGTGGTATACGTACAGAAGGACCGGGAACGGGTGATTTTGGCGGAGGTGCCATACTCCTATCAGGAGGATGTGGGATATACGCTTACCTTTGCGGCTCATCAGGAGAAGCTGGAATTCTCGGTGAACGGGGAGACGCTGATCGAGGTGGCGGATGCCACTTACTCGGGCGGCGGAGCCGGATTTACAATTTCGAAAGGAACGATGACGTGTGACAGCTTTATTGTTTCATAAGAAATCGGCTGCATTACAAATAGGAGACAGAACATGGATTATATCATAGCATCGACAGTTGTTACGGATGAGATAAGGTTTGCTGATAAAAAGACTGTGGAAAAGAAGGCGGGCGGAGCCGGGATCTATGCGCTGTGCGGAATCCGGCTCTGGTGCGACAGCGTTATGCCTGTGACGGGCGTGGGAAAAGACTATGCGGAAATGTTTGGAGAATGGTATAAGAAGAATCATATTTCCATGGATGGCCTGATCCCAAAGGACGAGAAGACGCCTTACAACGTTATCCAGTATTTTGAGGACGGAGAGCGGAGTGAGACGGCCCTGTACGGGGCGGATCATTACCGCAAGATCGAGGTGACGCCAGAAGAGCTGGAGCCATATTTTCAGACGGCAAAGGGGATCTACATTTTCAAGAATACCTCCCCGGAGTTCTGGAACGGGATTCTTCCCATGATGGAAAGCAGTTTTCAGACACGCTCTCGGGCGGCCGCCGTCATGTGGGAGATTGCCAGCGATTCCACCTGTCCGGAATGCCTGGAAGAGGTGAGACGGATCGCCGGAAATGTAGATATCTTTTCGATTAATTTAACGGAGGCCCGGAATTTATTCGGTACAGAGTCTTTGGACGAGATAATTGGGAAATTCAGGAGCTGGATGGACAGTTCCACTCAAGCTGTACAGCGGAATATGGAGAGTTCCCCTCATGTAGTTGGAGAAAATGTGAGCGGTCCCACTCCTTTTGCCGGACAGAATCATCTGAAGCTGATTTTTCTGCGCAGAGGTTCTAAGGGGGCGGTGATGATTACGCCGGAAGAGGTGGTATACGTGCCCACGGTGGATCACGTAAATGTGGTGGATCCCACAGGCGGCGGCAACAGTTCATCAGGCGCGGTGCTTTACGGGTGGAGCAGCGGCCATACCCCGGAGGAGTGCGGCCTGATGGGAAGTATATCGGCCGCCATGTGCCTGGAACAGTACGGCGTTCCGGACGAGATTGGAATGGAGAAGCGGGAGGCCGCGCAGAGACTTTTAGCAGCAATGAAAGGAAATAACCCAAATGAAGAGTGAGGAAATCAGAAAGAAACCGTCCATCAGACGGATACATGAGCAGTATGAATACTATAAAAATGTGCCGGAGCGCGGGCTTATGATCAAAGGACGTCCGGCACTTACCCAGATTGACCACGAAAAGGTGGGGGATTTTGTCCTGATTACGGTGAGGGATCCCCTGTGCGCCTATGATGTGGACCCGGCGAAGAAGATTGCGGACAGACTGGAGAATGCGGAGCTGATCGGCAATTCCGGGATGTTTACCTCTTATACGGGAACGTATAAAGGGGCGAAAATCACCGTGGTCAGCGGCGGCAGCGGATCGCCGGAAATGGAACTGATTTTATATGATTTTATGGAATATACGGACGCGGGAACGTTTCTGCGGGTCGGCGGTTCGGGCGGAATCGGCGATGAGGTGAAGCCGGGAGACGTGGTGATCGCCAGCGGTGTGGTCAGGGAAGAGGCCATGACGAAAGCGTACATACCGGCAGGATATCCGGCGGTCAGCCACTATGAGGTGGTAGGCGCCATGGTAGAAGCCGCCAAAACGCTGGGAGCGCCATACCATGTGGGAGTGACCCTGTCCGTGGACAGTGATTTTGTGGGCGGAGGCAGACCGGGTGTCGGCGGATACTTACAGCCGTGGAATATTGAAATAGCCGGAATCTACAACCGGGCCGGCGTGCTGAACGGCGACCGGGAATCTGCGGCGATCGTGACGCTGTCCGCGCTGTTTGGACGCAGGGGCGGTTCCATCTGTTCCGTTGCGGATAATCTTTGCACCGGAGAGAAGTTTGAAGCAGGCGGCGGCCATGAGTTTGCGATTGATATCGCACTGGAGGGCTGTGCGGTCTTAAACCGGTTAGATCAGGAAAAGAACGAGAAAAAGGCAGAGGAGAAGCAGTGATATGAGTGAAATGTTAACGAAAGAGTATGACAACCCCATGTGCAGACAGGCGATGAGCCTCCCGGAGCTGATCCGGAGCCAGTATGAGGACCTGGAAGTAAAGACCAGGAAAGTCCTTTCTTTTCAGGAAATATTTAATATTCAGCGTGTGGTGCTGACGGGATGCGGTGATTCCTATGCGGCCTGTATGGCGACAAAGCATGTGTTTGAGATGCTGACAGGTATTCAGGCTGAGGTGGTGACAGCCATCGATTTCGGACGGTATTACAGTGAACGCCACATGGGCGTGGACTGCCAGAATCCCCTCGTAATCGCGGTCAGCAATTCAGGCCGGGTTGCCCGGATCTCGGAGGCGGTACAGCGTGCGAAATTCCATGACTGTTTCGTCCTTGGGATCACAGGAAATTTGACTTCCCCACTGGCCCAGAATTCGGATAAGGTGCTGAAGCTGGATATTCCGCCCTTTGAGAGCGCGCCGGGAACGAGAAGCTATATGGTCAGCGTGATGGCGCTCCTTCTGCTGGCTGTCCGTATCGGAGAGGTGCGGGGCATGTACACCATGGATCAGGCCATGGACTACCGCTATGATATGAAAAATCAGGGAGATTTGCTGGAAGCGCTTCTGCCGCAGATGGCGGAAACGTGTGCGAAGATGGCGGAAGAATGGAAGGATTTCCCCTGCTTTGACTTTGTAGGAGCGGGCTTCGACTACGCTGCGGCATGGTTTGGCCAGGCGAAGATGCTGGAGGCCACAGGGAAATATTCCATGCATATTAACTCGGAGGAATGGTTCCATCTGAACTGTTTCGCTAAGGATCCGGAACACATCGGCACCGTGGTGGTGTCCAATACCACGAATCCGGGACTCAGCAGGACAAAGGACGTAATTCGTTACGGAAAGAAGCTGGGACGGCCGATGTTAGTCATCACCGATGAAGATGGAGCGGAAGGCGTATCCTGTGTAACCGTGCCGTCTCCCAAATATCCGGTCAATATGCCGGTGACCCAGTTCGTCCCGATGTCTCTTCTCGCCGGTTACCTCTCCGCCATGTTGGGAGAGCAGTATGGGCGCGGATGTGAAGGACCATGGAGCTTCTGCGAAAATGGCTTCTGTGTCCAGAATAATGAGATCGTTTTGAAATAGCGGAGGATGGAAAAATGCTGAAAAACTTTAAAATAAAGACGAAATACAATGAGGTTTACGATATCACGGAACACGTAAAGAAGGCGGTGGAGGAAAGCGGAGTAAAAGAGGGCACCTGCCTCGTTTATAATCCTCATTCCACAGCGGGTCTGGCGGTATTTTCTCCATGGGACCCGGACGGGTTCCTGGATCTGGACGAGGAGATCCGCAGGCTGGTGCCGACCCGGATCGATTTCAAACACCAGCACGACACCCCGCAGGATGCGGCGGGCCATGTAAAGTCGGCGCTTCTCGGCATTTCCGGGAATTTTATCGTGCATGAGGGAAAGCTGCTGGTCGGCGGTTCCCAGGGCATCTATTTCCTGGAATTCGACGGACCGAGAAACCGGGAATTCTTTGTGAAGATTCAGGCGGATGCGTAGAAACGCTCCCAGAACTGGAAGAAGCTCGCAGGAGCACTCAGATTGAGAAAAGAGGAGAATAAAATGGATAAAAAGAAAATAATCCTGGACTGTGATCCGGGAATGGACGACTCCATGGCCATTATTATGGCTTGTAAATCAGACGCCTTGGAGGTAAAGGCGATTACAGCGGTAAATGGAAACTACCGCGTCGATGTAACCAGCAAAAATGCGCTGAAGGTGCTGGAGTTGATCGGAAGAACGGATATCCCGGTTGGTAAGGGAATGCCGGAGCCGATGGTGAGAAAGTGCCCGAAGGACCCGTTTACCCATGGGAAGGACGGTCAGGCGGAAAATAACCTTCCCGATCCGGTGACGCCGCTGAGCGATAAGAACGCGGTGGAATTGATCATAGATACGGTAAAGGCAAATCCGGGAGAAATTTACATCCTCTGCACCGGCCCCATGAGCAATGTGGCCATGGCCATGAAAAAGGCGCCTGAGATCAAAGAGATGATCGCCGGGATCTATGCGATATCCGGAGCGTTCGGTCTGAACCGTTACGCGTATACCAATGCTACAGGTGATACGCCGCAGAGCGAATGGAATGTGTATGTGGACCCGGAGGCGGCCGATATTGTATACAATTCCGGTGTGAAGCTGGTGGCGCTGGGCCTCGATGTGGCGACTCATTTCGATGTGAATTTGACGGATGAAGATATCCGCATGCTGGAGGAGAGCGACAAGCCGGAGGCAAAGTTTTTCTTACAGGCCGTTCATTTTGTAAATGAAAGAGGCTTTGAGGCGTACTGTGCGGTAATCGACTGTATGGCGGTCGGATACGCCATCGATGCTACCCTGGTAAACACCATTTCCGGGCATGTGGGTATTGAGACGAAGAGTGATTTGACGCTGGGAATGACGGTTCTGGACCGGAGACACCATTTCGTATGGGAATCGCTGCCGGTTGTGGAAATCGGAGAGAGCGCCGATTACGAAAGATTCTTAAAGCTTCTCATGAAGCTTGTGCTGGTTTAAGCGGGAGGTTTGCGTATGTTTGAAAAAGAAAAGATCTATATAGCGGGACCCGAGTGTTTCTATAAGGGCGGCCCGGACATTTTAAATGCAATGAGACGGAGGGCGGAGAGTCTTGGCTTCGGCGTTACGCTTCCCAACGAGCATCCGCTGGATATGGGAAATCCGGATCTTCAGAAGCGGGCAGACAGCATTTTTGAGGATCTGAAAATGATCATGAAGGAGACTACGGTCATCATCGCCGACTTGGAGGCTTACCGCGGCTCCGAAGCGGATAGCGGAACAATCTATGAGATCGGAATGGCGTATGCGGATGGATTAAAATGCTACGGCTACACGAGAGATAAACGCCCGCTGGCATGGAAGGATCAGAAGTATGTGATGAAGGAAGGCATTGTTTACGATGAAAATGGGAAAAAAGCGCCTTACAAGGAGCTGCCATTTTCACCGGCCGTGGTAGGTTCGACGAAGATCGTGGAAGGCGATTTCGATGACTGTCTTGCCATGCTGATGACGGATTTAGAGGAGGAGTGGAAGGCAGAGGGAAGAACGGGCGGTATGGCTGCAGCGCGGGACGGAAAAGCGTTTGGGGAGGCGAATGAGGCACATGATCCGGCCGATGCTCCGGCGAGGCCGAGAGTCTACTTATCCGATGTGATCCGGTATGAAGAGGATGCGGAGGAGGTTTACGGGCGCCTTAAGGAGCTTTGCGCTTCTTACGGTCTGGAGGCCGTCACTCCCTGCGACTGGGCGGAAGGATTTCCGGAGACGAAAGGCTTCAACCCCTATGTGAGAGCGGCGGCCCTGACGGAGAATTACTGCCGGCTGGTGAGAAGCTGTGATGCAGTAATTGCCGATCTGAGTGATTACCGCGGCTATGAGTGCTCCAACGATGTGGGATTCGAATGCGGTATGGGGTTTGAGATGGGGAAAAAGCTGTACGCCTACATGAAGGACGCAAGACCGTGCATTGAGAAAATCCCACATCTGGGCGAGGCCGCAGAGTTCCGCGATATGACAGGCAGCAATGTGGAGAATTTCAATTATCCGGCCAATTTAATGTTCGGAAGCTCCATGAAGATTTATGAGGGAAGCTTTGAACAGGTGATTGAGAGGGTGGCGAAGGAACTGAACGGGTGAAATTATGGGAGAAACTGGTAAGGAGTTTTCCGGGAACCTTTCCCAAATGCAGTGTTCCGTGTATACTAAATATAGTTGATAAAACAGGAAAGGAAGTTTCAGAACATGGCTCGGATTTTAAATTATGGATCGCTGAATATTGATCACGTGTACTCGGTTCCTCACATTGTCAGGCCGGGGGAAACCATTTCCGCCGTGGGATTTAAGGATTTCCCGGGCGGAAAAGGCCTAAACCAGTCGGTGGCGATGGCGAGAGCAGGAGCCATGGTTTTTCACGCCGGTAAGATTGGAAATGACGGCGAATTCTTAAAAAAGATTCTGGTGGCTGACGGTGTGGACTGTACATGGCTGAAAAACAGCGGGGGTCCCAACGGGAGCGCCATCATACAGAAGGATGCAGACGGCCAGAATGCGATCATCTGTTACGCCGGAAGCAACGGAGAGATCAGTCCGGCGGAGATCGACGAGGTCCTGGCCCATTTCCGGGAAGGGGACATTCTCGTATCCCAGAATGAGATCAGCAATGTTCCATATCTGATTGAAATGGCGGGAAAACGGGGGATGCGGATCGCCTTTAATCCCTCGCCGATCGATGATACCGTACTGCGCATGGACTTGTCTAAAGTTTCCTGGCTCATTATCAATGAGACGGAGGGTTATGGCCTGACCGGAGAAGAGGAACCGGAAAAGATAGTGAAAAATCTGATTACCCGGTACCCCGGGATGGCTGTAATTCTGACACTGGGAGAAGATGGCTCCATGTACTGCCAGGGGGACGTGATCCTGCGGCAGGAAGCCTACTGCTACGGGGTGAAGGATACGACTGCGGCCGGCGATACGTTTTTGGGGTATTTTCTGGGGACGTATGAACTGGAAGGTGATGTGAAGGCAGCACTGGATATGGCCGCCCGTGCGGCCGGGATCGCGGTGTCGAGAGAAGGCGCGGTGCCGTCGATTCCGGGGGTGGAGGAAGTCAGGTAGAGATAACGGCGGGAGGAATTACCCTTTCTCCTGCCTGTTACGACAGTTTCAAGCGGTGGTATTTGATAAAATGTTTGTGATAAATGTTGTGAAAAAATTTTTGAAAAAGCTATTGAAATATGAAAGCAAATTCGTTATAATATAAATGTATTAAAGATAATACATTAGAACAAGAGAGGACAAAAAACGAAAGCTAAGACGAAATACAGGAGCACTTCAAAATTTTTTACCATCAAATGTATTAAAGGTAATACATTAACAACTATAGCTAAAAGGAGAGGAAAGCTTTGGCAAAGAAAATGGTAATAGTATCTGTGGATGCATTGGTTGGCGAAGATTTAAAACTTGCTTCCACACTTCCGGGATTTAAGAAAATTATGGATGGCGGAGCGAGAGTGGAGCAGGTCATGAGTGTCTATCCGACACTGACCTATCCTATCCATGTAGTTCAGATGACAGGAAGAAATATGATGAATCATGGAATTTACAACAATGAGCGTGTCATGCCGGGGCGTCTTTCGCCGGACTGGTTCTGGCAGATCTGGGACTGTAAGGTACCGACCATATTTGACGCAGCTCACCGGAAAGGACTGACAACTCATGCCGTGATGTGGCCGGTGACGGCACAGGCGGATATTGACTGGCTTCTGCCGGAAGTATGGGATTTACAGAAATGGGAGGATCCTGCAATTATATATAAGAAGAACTGTTCTCCGCAGCTGTTTGACAAGTATTTTGAAAAACACCGGTTTAAACTCGGCTGGCATCCGAAGCCGGAGTTGGATGAATTTGGAGTATCGGTTGCAGAAGAGGTGATTCGGAATGAAAAGCCTGATTTAGCCATGATTCATGTATCGGCAGTTGATATTGCACGCCATGGTAACGGTATGTTTGGACCAGCCATCGACGATGCGATCCGGAAAGTGGACAGCTGGCTCTGCAGATTGGAGCAGGCGGTTTCAGAAAGCGGCAGGTTTGACGAAACCAATTTTATCATTGTTAGTGACCATGGACATTTAAAGGTGGATAAGCAGGTGAATTTAAATGTACTTTTTAAAGAGGAGGGACTGATTCAGACAGACGATCACGGTGAGCTTGTAAGTTATCAGGCGTACTGCCATTCTTCCGGGCTTTCAGCCCAGATTCTGCTGGCAGATGCGGCCGATACAGAGGTTCGTAAAAAAGTGGAGGCCATTTTGGAATATGCAAAAGACACAGAAGCATTTGGGATTAAGGCGATTTATACGAGGCGCGAAGCCGAGGAAAAATTCCAGCTGTCAGGTCCCTTTGAGTATGTGGTTGAGGGCGTGGGCGGCGTTGCATTTGCAGCAAAATGGGATGGAAGGGTCGTGATCAACGAGGAAGATTCTGATTACGATTACGTGAAGACCTCTCATGGACATCGGCCTCACTTGGGCCCGCAGCCGGTCATGCTGGCGAAAGGCCCGGATTTTAAGAAGAACGTCACAATCCGGGAGTGTAGTATTCTGGATGAAGTGCCGACATTTGCAGCAGTTCTGGGAGTGGAGATGGAAGGTCTGGAAGGCAGATGTTTGCATGAATTGTTAGTACGCCCTTGATACGGTATACTAACCTGGCCGAGAGGAGGGGGACTTTAAGTGGCTGAGATTATACTAAAGGATATCTGTAAAAGCTTTGGGGAGACCAAGGTAGTGAAACACGTGGATCTGACGATCGAGGATGGGGCATTTTCGGTAATTGTAGGGCCTTCCGGTTGCGGGAAGTCTACAATTCTCCGGATGATTGCCGGGCTGGAACAGCCGACCTCAGGAGAAATATGGATTTCGGGGAAATGTGTTAATTATGTTCCGCCGGGAAAACGGGATATCGCCATGGTTTTCCAGAATTATGCGATCTATCCGACAATGAGCGTGAGAGATAATATTGAATTTGGACTTAAGAACCGAAGGGTTCCGAAAGAAGAACGCGACACCCTGATCGGGGATGTCAGCGAAATTGTGGGGCTGACAGAATACCTGGGCAGAAAGCCGAGCGAGCTCTCAGGCGGTCAGCGCCAGAGGGTTGCCCTGGCAAGGGCCATGGTGAAGAAGCCCAGTGTATTCCTCATGGATGAACCACTATCCAACTTAGACGCGAAACTGCGAGGTCAGATGAGAAGCGAGCTGATTCAGCTTCATGACAGACTGGGAACGACTTTTATCTACGTGACTCATGACCAGGTAGAGGCGATGAGCATGGGAAATAAAATTGTTATTATGAATCAGGGAGAGATCATGCAGGTGGGAAAGCCGATGACAGTATACCATTGCCCTGAAAATATATTCTCCGCTCAGTTTATCGGAACCCCGCCCATGAATATACTGGCGGCAGAGAGGCTTCATGATGCGGTATGCTGTCCGCCGGGCTGCCGGTATGTAGGCTTCCGGCCGGAGCGGATCAGCCTTGACAGGGAATGCAGCGAGGCTCTGGTCCTTCCGGCTGTCGTACAGACGAGAGAGCTTCTGGGAGCGGAAGCGGTCTATACCTTTGAATCAGAGGCGGGAAAGATTCAGATGAAGAATTATTCAGATTATTTACCCGAGCCGGGAGAAAAGGTGAATCTGATAATAGAGCGAAAACATCTCTTTTTCTTTGATGACAGCGGAAAAACGTTTGGTATGGACTGCGGGAAAAGAGAGGTGTAGAGAATATGAGAAATAAGAAACAGACCTCATTCCGTGATGGGATCCGGCCTTACATAATGGTTCTGCCGTCGATTGCAGTTTTTCTGTGCTGTTATATTTATCCCATTTTCTACATGATTTACTTAAGCCTTTTTAAATGGGATTTCATAAGTCCAACCAAGGATTTTGTCGGCCTGAAGAACTTTATCACCCTGTTTTCCAAGGCGGAATTCCGCCAGGTGCTGTCCAATACGCTGATCTATACGTTCTGTTCCGTTGGAATAGCGATCGCACTTGCACTTGTGCTGGCGGTTTGGTTAAACCATCCGGGAAAAATGTTCGCATTTGTACAGGGAGCGATTTTCAGCCCCCACATTATTTCTCTCGTATCCGTGTCCTTTATCTGGATGTGGATGATGGAACCGTCCTACGGACTGTTAAACTGGCTGCTGGGGCTGCTTGGTATCAAACCCTCCATGTGGCTGCAGCGTCCGGACACGGCGCTGATGTCGCTGGTGCTGGTATCTGTCTGGAAGCTGATCGGATACGATACACTGATTTTGATATCTGCCCTGCAGAGTATTCCGAAGTCGATTTACGAAGCAGCGCTTCTCGATAAAGCGCCCGGAATCGTCACCTTTTTTAAGATCATTCTTCCAATGATTTCGCCTAACCTGTTCTTTTTGGTGGTAATGAATACCCTGACCTCATTTCAGGCGTTTGAGACCGTGTCCATCATGACAGAGGGCGGGCCTATGAATTCCACCAATACACTGGTTTACTATATCTACCAGAATGGCTTCCGCTTTTATAAAATGGGATACGCCTCTGCGGCAGGAGTGGTGCTGCTGGTGCTGGTCGGAATTATGACGATTATTTATTTTAATTTACTGGGAAGAAAAGTACATTACCAATAGGGGGGTGAAACGATTGCAACTGACATACCGACTGAAAAAAATAGTATTGACGGCCGTACAGTATATCGGATTTGCCATACTGCTGGTGCTGTTTATTATTCCATTTGTCTGGATGGTATCCACGTCAGTCAAGTCCATCGGGGAAACGCTGACAAATCCGCCAATTTTTATTCCGTCTGATTTTCATTTTGAGAACTATGTAAAGGCGTGGAAATCGGGGCCGTTTCTGCATTTCTTTTTAAACAGTGCCATTATCACATTTTCCAGCATGATCCTGCAGCTGCTGTTTGTTGTTCCGGCCGCTTATGCATTTGCCCGGTGCAAATTCCGGGGGAAGACGATCCTGTTTGGGATTACGATGATGACGCTCATGATACCGGGACAGTTGATCTTTATGCCGCTGTTTTTGATCTTTTCCAAGATGGGACTGATCAATTCCTACGTCAGCATGATTCTTCCCTTTTCTACCAGTGCATTTGGGATATTTATGCTGCGGCAGAGTTTTATGCAGATTCCGGAAGAGCTTTTAGAGGCAGCCAGGCTGGATCAGGCCAGTGAGTGGCAGATCATCAGGCACATTATGGTTCCAATGGCGAGGCCAACCATCGTCACGCTGATGCTTCTGACGTTTATCAGCCGCTGGAACGATTATTTCTGGCCGCTTGTTATGACAACCAATGATAAGGTCCGCACGCTTTCCATCGGTGTTTCCATGCTGAAAAACACAGAAGGCGGCGCTTCCTGGAATGTTTTAATGGCAGGCAATGTGATTTTAGTTCTGCCGATTCTGATAGTCTTTGTTTGTGCCCAGCGCCAGATCATACGGGCGTTTACCTATACAGGAGAAAAGTAAACAGGAGAGAAAAGGAGAGATTTAAGATGAAGAAAACATTAGCTATGATGTCAGTTTTGCTGCTTGCCGGCACACTTTTAAGCGGATGCGGAAAGAAGGCTGTTGAAGAGACGACGGCGGTGCCTGCCGATACCCAGGGAACCACACAGGCAGAGACAGAGACAACGGCAGCTGCAGCTGCAGCCGACACTGGAGGAGAAAAGGTAAAAATCGAGTTCTGGTACGCCTGGGGAGACAAGATCGGAGAGACAAATGAGGAGCTGGCCAGACGGTTTAACGAGTCCCAGGATAAGATTGAGGTAGTGGCATCCTATCAGGGCAGCTATGACGATGTGCAGTCCAAGACACAGGCTGCTTTTGCAGCAGGGGAAGCACCTGCCATTACGATGAACGAAACGGCTTCGGTCGGTACGTTCGCCCGGTCGGGAATATCAAGGGATTTAACGGATCTTGTCGCCCGGGACGGGTATGATCTGAACAATTTTAATACAGGCCTTATGACGAATTCCTATGTGGACGGAAAGCTTTACGCACTTCCGTATATGCGCAGTACGCCTCTGATGTTCGTAAATACGGATATGCTGGAAGCCGCAGGACTCGATCCAAAGGGACCGGAAAACTGGGATGAGCTTACACATTATGCGGAAGTGATGGCGGCGCAGGGGAAAGACGCCCTGTGTTTCCCGATCGTAAATGAATGGTATTTTGAGGCATTTTTAGGACAGGCTGGCGGAACCATTTTTAACAAAGAAGAAAATGGTTTTAACTTTAACAATGAAGCCGGTGAATCCGTATTAAATTATTGGAGAGATCTGCAGAAAACAGGCGGAGTCAATATTCTCTTCGGAAGCGATTCCAGCAATATGTCGAAGGCAGAATTTGCATCTCAGAACTGCGCTATGCTTTTCGCTTCGGTAGCGGATATCAATTACTTCCTGGATGTGGCAAAGGACAACGGATTTAACTGCGCGACTGCATTTTTGCCGGGAAATAAGACGTTTGCGATTCCAACAGGAGGCGCTAATCTAATTATTACCTCCAATAAGAGTGAAGAGGAGACCAATGCGGCATGGGAATTCATGAAATGGGTGCTGGAGGATGAGCAGACGATTTATGCGTCACAGAATACCGGATACGTTCCGGTGACAAACAGTGCCGTGGAGAGTGATGCCATGAAGGCCTTCTATGCGGAAAAGCCGCAGTTTAAGGTAGCAGTGGATCAGCTGCAGTACATTCTGGCCAGACCGATTTCAAAACAGGGACCAGAAGTGCATAAGGCCATTAAAGATATGGTAACTGAGTTCCTCATGGACGAGAATGTCTCTGCCAAAGAGGTTCTGGATAAGACTGAAAAGCAGTGTCTGGAAATTTTAAATGAGTGAAAATAATATATGGCTGCCGTAAAGATATGGCAGCCAGCAGAGGCAGGAGAAATTATGGGGGTAAAATTAATTGTGTGCGACGTGGATGGCACATTGATTGATCATTCGGAAACCGTGATCCCGGAGCTGATTCAGATTGTGGATCAGTGCAGAAATGAACACATTTATTTTTCTCTCGCTTCCGGAAGAACGAAGGAATTAATCGAGGATATCCGGCTGAAGCTGCATGTCACGGAACCGTATATTGCAGCAAACGGGGCGTGCGTGTTTGTAGATGACACCTGTGTACTGATGAAAGGCTTCTGCGCAGAACCGATCAGGGACATCATAAATGACGCAGATCAGGCGGGGCTTACGGTAACCTGTTCCGATGCATACCAGGAGCGCGCCCTGAGTGTTACCGATTATGTTACGGAACATCGGAAAATGGGAAACCGGTTTAAGCAGCTGCTGGATTTTCATGCAGTGGACTGGAAAGAACAAAAATTTGTTAAAATCATGTTTATGGATGAACACAGGACAGGAAAAATAGAAAGGATCAGATTGGCTTTAAAGCCATATTCCTCCCAATACTGGATCACGACGTACTCCGATGTAGCGGTTGAGCTGGGACCGATACAGTGTAATAAAGCGACGGGAGTCCGGGAACTGGCGGGACTTATGGGGATTGGTATGGAAGAGGTGATGGCCTGCGGGGACTTCACGAATGATCTGGAAATGATCCGGGAAGCGGGAATCGGAGTTGCTGTGGCCAATGCCAATGAAATCCTGAAAAGCTCGGCGGACTATGTCGCCACCTCCGCCTGTGCCTGTGGGGTGATTGAGGCGGTGAAAAAGTTCTGTCTGGCAGGTAATGGAGTTCCATAATCTGGGAAATTATGATATACTGAAAAGTGCTTGAAAACTGCTTTCTGCCGTCCGGGAGCACTTGGCGAAGCGTTTAACTAAAATGATCAGAAGAGGAATGAAACAAATGGGGAACAGCAATGGTATCATGAATGAATCACCGATTCCACTCTACTACCAGATCTATGTTGATTTGAAAAACAAGCTGTTGATTAACAAGCTTGTAGATGAAAACGGAAAACTTCCGGCGGAAAAGGAACTGGCAGAATCGTATAAAGTGAGCCGGGTTACCATGCGGCAGGCCATTGCGGAGCTGGAAAAGGACGGTCTGATCGTCCGCTACAGAGGCCGCGGATCTTTCTTAAAATCGCAGCCGAACCCGATTCTTCATAAGCTGGGACTGCCGGGGCAGGCGGGTAGAGTGCGGATTGATAAGAGCCCAGAGATTGTGGAGCTGAGCCATTTTGATACGACGTATGAGTACATTGGCCGTGCTTTAAACTATGAAGGAGATATCTTCTTCATTAAGCGGATTTTTCGCGTCGATGGCAATCCAATTGCAATCAACCGAATCTGGATTCCAGCGGTATTCACCCCGGAACTGGATAAAAAAGGCTTATGTGTGGAAGGTTCTCTCTCGAAGACCTTGAAGGAAGTATACCATTTAAAGATAGACCGCAGAGAAAATGTCATCGAGGCTGTAAGACCCTCGGTATCAGACATAGAGCTGCTGAAGATCACGTATGACACACTGATTCTCCAGATCACGAGCAAATCCTTTTTAAAAGACAATGTTCCGTATGAGTATTCCGTTACCTCCTGGATCGGCGATGCCATCAGGCTGGAGGTCGATGTGGAAGACATAGAGCACGGTATTACATTTCTGAAATAAGAAACCCGGCAGAAGCGTATTCTGCCGGGCTTTTTTACTAGAGAAGGGAGAAGAGGAAGGCAGTAAGGATAAAAAAATTTACAGGTGCTGCAGGCATCTGCTAAAGCAGGAGGTTTTTAACTATGGAACGAATTCCAGTACAATTGGTGGTATGCGATATCGACGACACCCTGATTCATAAAGATGACCATTTAAAGGAGGAGACAATCCAGGTAATTCAGGAACTGAAAAGGCGGGGAATCCAGTTTACCCTGGCGACGGGGAGAATGCCTTACCGCGCGGAATCCTATGCGAGAGATGCAGAACTTACAATACCGTATGTTGCGAATAATGGCAGCATTTTATATGACCGTGGGAGAATGATCTGGTGCAGGATGCTGTATGCGAAAATAATACAGGAGATCACGCAGCGATACATGGAAATGTATCCTCAGTTTACGGTCATATTCAGTTTTACAGACCGGGAATGCCCTCTGGTAAGAACGGAGTGGATCAGGAAGCGTCTCGGTAAATATAAGGGATATGATGAGACACTGGGCAATACGCCGGAGGTCTGGAATCAGGCGGTGCACAAAATCTATGTTCTGGACGATGCGAGGTCCGGAATCATCGGAGCATTTGCCAGGGAGCTGGAACGCTGTGCAAATGAGATCAGCTTTTTTCAGTATGGAGAGTTTTCCATAGAGATAGTGGCCGGCGGCTGTTCCAAGGCATCTGGCCTTACAAGGCTTTTAGAGTATCTTTCCCTGCCGTCTGACTGTGTCATGGCGGTGGGAGATCACACGAACGACATTGAAGTGATTAAAAAGGCCGGGATTGGTGTGGCTGTGGCAAACGCCGATCCCCAGCTGAAAGAGGTGGCGGATTATATTACTATAGGAGAACGGGATCAGGGGGTGTGGGAGGCGGTTGAAAAGTTTGTGTTTGGAGAGAGGAGAGAAATCGGTATCCCCCACTGACATGAAGTTTAACAGCGCATCTATAAGATGTAGCCGCACTCTGAGAAATGATCGAGCGTGGAATGAAACAATGGTCCTATTACGTAATGAAAAACAGGAGGTAGAAACAATGTCAACACCACATAATCAGGCCTGCAAAGGCGATATTGCTAAAAATGTATTAATGCCCGGAGATCCATTGAGAGCGAAGTTTATCGCAGAGAATTTCCTGGAGAATCCCCGCCTTGTGAACGAAGTGCGTGCCGCATATGCGTATACGGGAATGTACAGGGGAAAAGAAGTGAGCGTGATGGCGAGCGGTATGGGGATGCCCTCCATGGGAATTTACTCATACGAGTTGTTTAGTATTTATGATGTGAATAATATTATACGGATCGGTTCTTCCGGCGCCTACGTAACGGACTTAAATCTGTATGATGTAGTATTGGCGGAGAGTGTTTGGAGCGAATCAAGCTTTGCCAGAACTCAGAATGGCTCTTCTAATGACATTTTATATCCAAGCAGAGAATTAAATGACCGGATTCTGGAGACGGCTAAGAAATTGGGTTATCTGCTTACTCCCACACGCGTTCACTCCAGTGATGTATTCTACTGTGAAGCGAACATGGACGATTACAGAGAGATTAACAGAAAACACCAGTGTACCTGTGTCGATATGGAAAGCTTTGCACTGTTCCATAACGCTAAGGTATTGAATAAAAATGCAGCCTGCCTTCTGACAATTTCCGATTCCTTCCCTACAGGGGAAAAGGCCTCCGCAAAGGAGCGCCAGGAGTCATTTACCACAATGATGAAAATTGCGCTGGAAGCCTGTGTATAAGAAAAAAGGGCGAAAAACTCGGCGTATTAATAGGAACGGAAAAACAAATGTCAATTTTATCCGAAAACAATATAAGAAGCATTTATCAATCGATCAGATAGCAGCATAATTACAACCTTTATAAAGATAATAAAAATAGAATAGAAATGCCTCTCATCCAACAAAACCAGTAATCAAAGGTTCTTGCCGGAAGGGAGGTATTTTTATTGTATTTCACCTCTCTGTAAGCGGAGCTTTAAATATAGATAAATATGAGATAAATAGTTAAAGAAAATCAAGGAAACACTGGACAACAAAAGGTGGAAGGGTGTATAATAAGGAAAATGCTAAAGCGCTTTAGCAAAATAAAAAAGGAGGTATTTTTATGAAGAGGAACGGGTTTTATTCAGCAGTGCTTGCAGCTGTCATGGCTGGGGTGATGATAGCGGGCTGTTCTTCCGGAACGGGGAAGGGAGCTGCAGAGACTCAGGCACCAGCAGGGGCACGGACACAGACAGAGACTGCGGGGGAGCAGAAGGAGGCCGCTCCGGCACAGGAGAAAGAATTGATTATGTGGCATAACCGGGGCGGCTCTAACGGAAAGTTTATTGAAGAGCAGCTGATTCCGGAGTTTAACGACACCATCGGTAAATCGGCTGGGGTGAAGGTGGTGCCGGTCTATCAGGATGAAGACATTGTGAGTAAGCTAAAAGCGCTGATCCTGGCAAACGATGTGGCGAATATGCCCGATCTTGTTACTATTTATGCCGGCGATGTGGAGTACATGAGCACGGTAAAGAATGTCGTCCCTCTGGATTCGTTCCTTGAGGCGGACTCGGATTTTAAGAAGGAGGACATGGTACAGTCTCTGTGGGATACATATAATTTCAGGGGAAAACAGTACAGTATCCCATTTACAGGTGACGCTATGATCTTCTATTATAATAAGACGGCATTTGAGAAGGCGGGACTCGATCCGGAAAATCCGCCGAAGACCATTGCAGAGATGGCGGACTGCGCAGAAAAACTGCTGATTAAAGATGGTGATACGGTGAAGCAGTATGGAATCACCCTTGGACTTCAGAATGTATACCTAAACAACTGGATCGGCGGCCAGGGTGATTATCATTTCATCGGAAACAACGAAGGCGGCAGGACAGGGCGCATGACGAAGGTGACTTTTGATGAGGATGGAACCATGCTGACACTCCTGAATGAGTGGCAGAAGGTTCTCGATACGGGGGCTGTACAGAGTGTTGATGTGGACGATCAGCCAAAGGACGAGTTTTGTTCAGGCTTAAGCGCCATGTTCTGCGGTGGAAACTGGGCTATGACCTCAATCATTGAAGCGGCCAAAGAAAATGGATTCGAGCTGGGCATTTCGGAGCTTCCCAGGGTCCTGGATACGGATAAAGGCGGAGTATGTCCGGGTGGAACATCCCTTTATATTCTGGACAGAGGTGATTCGGATGTAGTGAATACCGGATGGGAATTTATGAAGTACTGGTCCTCGGCGGAGACGCAGACAAAGCTGTGTATCGCAACCGGCTATATACCGACCAATGGAAAAACCATGGAAACAGAAGAGATGAAAGCATTTTTGAAAGACAATCCCAGCTACCGTGTGGCATTTGATTCCCTGATGAAGTCCAACCCGAAGGTTCAGGAACATCTGGCACCAACTCAGCAGGAGTTCCAGCTGATTTTCAGAGATACTTCTTTGAGATGGGCCAAGGGAGAGATCACGGCACAGGAATGTGTGGACAGCATGGCGGAGCAGTGCAACAGAGCGCTGGATGAATACAATGAGGCGAATCCGGTCGAAGAGTAAGATACTTCGCAAGAGTATATACGGGGAGAGGGGCGGAAACGTTGAAAAGAAAAAAGAAAATAACTCCATATCTGCTGATACTGCCATCCATGTTTTTTCTGGTGCTCTTTATCTATTATCCGGCAGTTAAGACGTTGTTTAAGAGTCTGTTTCTGATTAATTCCAGCAATATACCTGTTAAATTCGTGGGGCTGGGAAATTATCGGAAACTGTTCAGTGATGAAACATTTTTAAAATCCATTGTCGTAACATTCGAGTACGCACTGGTTGTCATACCGGTGACGATTCTGATGGGGTATCTCCTGGCGCTGATCTCAGCGTCCGGGAGACGCCTCTCTCCCGTTTATGAATTGATGTATGCGATGCCCATGGCAGTGTCCATGTCTGTGGCTTCTGTCATTTTTAAGCTCCTTTTAAATGGGAATCTGGGATTTATCAATCATGTGTTTCACTTAAATATCATGTGGTTTACAGATAAGAAGTATGCGCTGTGGGCAATCATTATCATCGGCATCTGGATGGGACTTGGGATGACTTATATATTCCTGCTGTCTGCGGTCCGGTCGGTATCGGAAGAATTGTTGGAAGCGGCCACTGCAGAAGGGGCCGGGATCTGGCAGAAGGTGCGCTATATTTATACCCCTATGATAAGCCCAACCCTGTTTTACCTGTTTTGTGTCAACGTGGGAAGCGCGCTGATGATGTCCGGGCCTGTGATTATCCTGACCCAGGGAGGACCGGACAGTTCCACATCTACCATTATGTACTATATGTATCAGAAAGGATTTTACGTATATAATTACGGCCTTTCGTATTCGGCGGCTGTAGTAGGTTTTATCATTGGATTTACGGTTATTCTCATATCGTTTATCTGGGAGAAGAGAGGTGTTCATTACTGATGGGGAAACGCAGGATATGGAAGAGTGTGCTATATCAGGCGGCGGCGACAGGAATAGGACTTCTGGTCATATTTCCTGTGTTGTACGCACTGGGTACATCCTTTATGAAGAGTACGGAGATTTTGAGCCTGAATCCCAGAATGCTCCCAAGGAGGATTGATTTTTCCAATTACCACGCGGTCTGGGAAAATACGATGATGCTGCGGTTTATCTGGAACTCGGTCTTTGTGACCACAATCACGTGCTGTCTGCGCGTGGTGACGGCGGCCCTGGCCGCTTATGGATATGCCTGCTTCGATTTTAAGGGAAAGAATCTGTTTTTTTATTTGACTGTGGGGACCATGCTTATTCCCGGTGAGGCGACACTTCTCACCAATTATGAGACCATATCGAAGCTTCATATGATCAATACTTACCAGGGAATTATTATTATGTTTATTGGCTCTGCGACCAGTGTTTTTATTATGAGACAGTATTTTCTGGGAGTCTCGGCCTCCATAAAGGAAGCGTCTGAGATGGATGGGTGCGGAGATATCCGCTTTTTTACCAGAATTCTGATTCCAATTTCAAAACCGATTCTGGTTACTGTATTTATCACGGCGTTTGTTGAAATATGGAATGTGTACTTATGGCCTATGCTGATTACGAACCGCAATGAGATGCGGACAGTCCAGGTAGGAATCGCACAGCTGAACAGTTCGGAGGGATCCGCCTATGGTGTTATTATGGCGGGGGCCGTAATCGTCCTCATTCCGTCGCTTCTGGTGTTTATCATCTTTCAGAAGCAGATTATCAATGGAATGGTAACCGGTTCGGTAAAAGGATAAAGAAAGATTGGAGAAAATGATGATCTACGAGACCAGGGTGGAAAAAGCAATAGAAATGACGGAGAACGGCCAGCCTTACATCAATCCTTACGATGGCTGTGTGTCCGGCTGTCCGTTCTGCTACTGGCTGGAACGGGAGGGCTGGGAAGGCAATATCGCCATCAGAATCAATATCGCAGAGATCCTGGATCAGGAGTGTGAGAGATGGCCGGAAGGAGTCCGGCTTTATATCGGAGACTACTGCGATCCGTACATGCCGGTGGAGGAGACGTACGGGCTGACGAGACAGTGCGTGGAGGTAATTAAAAAACATGGTATTCCTCTTACCATCTGTACCAGTGCGAAGTCTCTTCTGATTGGACGGGATCTGGATTTACTGAGGGGGATGGAGGAACTGTGTATCGTGACAGAACTGTGCCGTCTGGATGAAATTGAAAAGCTTAAGTCTGGAGAAGGACATGCCGGGATTGAGACGGGAAACCGGCTGAAAGAAGCGGGACTGCCAGTGATTGCGACGTTTGCACCCATCATGCCGGGGATCACGGATGTGGATCTGGTGTTGGAAGCCTTAAGACCGGACATACCGCTCTATATTGACCGTTTCTACATGAAACCGGATTCCATACAGGAGATCAGGCTGATGGAATATTTAAGGGAAAAACGCCCGGAATTAATGGAGGAATACAGACGTCTGATCCGGGAGGGAAGTGACGCAGAATACGAGGCTGTGATACGCCGCTGTCAGGGTGGCGGCCGGGTGAGGCAGCTGCCGTTCTGATTGACTGGAACCATTGCATTTTAAGGGATTTTCATATACAATCAATGATAGATACACTTTTGTTAAAATATGGAAGTACTGTAAGACTGGAGACGTTATATGAAAATCACCGCAAAAGATATTGCCAGGGAAGCCGGGGTCTCGGAGGCCACGGTTTCCATTATTTTGAATAACAAGGCCGGGCACTACCGGATTTCTGAAAAGACGCGGCAGAAAGTACTGGAGATTGCAGAGCGCTATGAATTTACCTGCAATCCGATTGCGGTATCCCTTGCAACACGGAAAACGCATACGATTGGCCTTATTCTGCCAAACCTTGTGAACCCCTTTCTGGCTAATATATCCACGGGAATTGAGAAATGCGCTCAGGAAAATGAGTACGCCCTTCTGTTGTGCAACTGCGAGGAAAATGTACAGCAGTGTGTGAAGTATCTGGATATTCTTCAGAAGAGGTATGCGGACGGGATCCTGCTTGTGCTGCCAAGGGAAAAAGAAGTGAATGCCAATCAGAAGCTGGTAGAGGCGGCACTGCGAAAATGCCGGGTGCCAGTAATTCTGATTGAGCATTACTTACAGAAAGCACCCTGTGATTTCATGGCTGTTGACAACGTTCAGGGCGGCTATCTGGCAGCCGAGTATCTTTTGAAAAAGGGGCATACCAGGATTGGCCATATTGCTGGAGAACAGTTTACCAGACAGCGTACCTGCGGTTATTTGAAAGCATTGAAGGATTATGGCATACCGATTGACCGCAGCCTGGTGATGCAGGGGGATTTCTCGATTGAATCCGGATATGAATGTGGAAAACGCCTTCTTCAGCAGGGAGTGACCGCTGTCTTCGCAGGGAATGATTACATGGCGCTCGGCGTCTGGCGGGCGGCCAGAGAGCTGGGCTTGCGTATCCCGGAGGACGTGTCTTTGGTTGGTTTCGATGACGACCCGGTGGCGGTGGTGATGGATGTCCCTCTGACCACGGTCCGTCAGCCTGGAACCACACTTGGAAAGGCCGCAAGTGAAATGCTGGTGCAGAAGATAGAGGCAGAGCGGGGCACATATCAGCAGTACTACTTTCCACCGCAGCTGATTGAGAGAAGCAGCGCGGCGGCCCGTTGAGCCGTCAGGAAGCCTGCACGGAGCTGTAGGGATTACAGAAAGGGGAGTCTGAACAGGAGTGAGTACGTGAATACTCATGATATTCAGACTCCTCTTTTCGTTTTCGTAAATGTCTTTTCTTTCGTGTCTGTGGTCTCCGTACTGTAGCTATAGCCAAACTTTGTCTCCAGTTCCGTGGTGAGCCCCAGTGTTACGCCCTTCAGCAATCTTCAAAAGCTGGTTCAGCGATTTGCCTGTATTCTCCCCCAAATCATTTTTTAATGCTTCCCAATTGGAAATATCCATGAATCAGTAGCGCTACACTATTAATCCGATGAGACGAACGTATGTACGAACAGATTTGATTGAAAATAAAAAATACTCTGGAAATTAGACTGTATTCTGTCCCCAGTTTATCCCATCTGTCCTTTTTCGCCCCCTTCTTTTTTTCTATAATGAATACAGATGATATCCGCCGGCAGCGGCGGCATGTGAATTCATTACAGAAAAAAGAAGGGGGCGTTATTTTATGATACCATGTGATATTTTAATTAAAAATGCGGCAGTTCTGATGCCCGATAGGAGCATAGCCAAAAATCAGACCATTGCCATTTCCGAAAACCGGATACTGGAGATCGCAGACACAAGACTCACCGATCAGACCGGCGGCTTTGAGGCTGATACGGTGATCGACGATCCGCATTTGTTGTGGATGCCGGGCCTCACAGACGGCCATCTTCATACCAGCCAGCAGTTCTTAAGGGGAAGTCTGCTGGATGAGAAGCCGGTGATCTGGAAACGGATCAATGTACCGTTCGAGGCCTCTCTGACGGAGGAAACCATGGCGCTGTCCGCCAGGCTTGCCGGCGCAGAGATGATAAAGAGCGGGACCACATCCTTTGTGGATGCCGGCGGGCCTCATATCGAAGCCGCGGCCGAAGAGTATTTGAAAATGGGGATGCGGGGAGCCCTGACCTGGCAGACAACCGACGGCGCGAAGGTGCCTGACGGTCTGCGCATCGACACCAGGGAGGCGCTGCCGCGTCTGGAGAAATTTCACAGGGAATACCACGGGAAAGGCGGCCTGCTTCAGGTGTATTATTCCGTAACCTCTTTGATGGCCTGCACGGAAGACCTGTTCCGCACCATATTTCTCGCAGCCAGGGAGCAGAATGTGGCGGCAGAATGCCATATGAACGAGTATGCCAGCGAAGTGCTTGATTTCATTGAACGTTACGGAGAACGGCCTTTCAGCTACTTAGACCGGATCGGCGCGCTGTCGGACCGTTTTGTAGCAGCCCACTGCATCATGCTGTCCGAATCCGAGATTCAGACGGTGCAGGAACGGGGGATTAAGGTGGTGCACTGTCCATTTAGCAACTGCGGCAAGGGCATTCCCCAGACGCCGCGCCTCCTTGCAGCCGGGATTCCCGTGGCCTTCGGCTCCGACGGCGCGGGTCACGGCGGACTGGATTTATTCCGTGAGATGCGGGCGTTCCGGTGCATCATGAACGTGGCCTACGGAATTACCACCGGAAATCCTGAGATTATGCCGGCTGGAACCCTTCTTTCCATGGCCATGGAGGGCGGAGCACAGGCTCTGATGAACAGCAGTCTGGGAGCCATCCGCCGCGGGAACTTCGCCGATATGATCGCCGTCAACTTAGACCAGCCCCATCTGACGCCGACCGGAAGTCTCGTCAATACCGTGATCGAGAGCGCTTCGGGAGCCGACGTAAAGCATTCCATCATCAACGGGAAACTGGTCATGAAAGACCGGAAGCTTCTGACCATTGACGAGGAAAAGGTTTTGGCGGAGGCCAATGAGGCAATGAAAGATCATAAGCTGTTTACAAAAGCGGAGGCCTATGCGGGTTAAGCAGTGGGAAAGCTGAAACGTCTCAAAGGATAATCTCATCAAGACTTCTTTTCGGCACATAATGGACCTGGTCTGCGTCCCGGTAATAGCGCACGTCTCCGTCCGCCCCAACCGGCACCACCACGACCGTCTCCTTTGGCTTTCCAAGCGCCAGACCGGGCAGCGACAGCTGGAAGCGAAGGCTGAAATGTTACAACAATTTCAAAAATTTCCCTTTCCCACCTTGGCAGCCCCCTGCGATCTATGGTACAATACCTTGTCACGATTTCAGAATGGAGGATACCAAATGAATCATATGCAAAAGGTTTGGATTTGCGGAGCAAACGGCAGAGTCGGCCGCAAAATGACGGAACTTTTGGAAAATACGCCGGTGGAGCTGCTGCTTACGGACATCGACGCTGTCGATATTACCGATTCAAAAGCAGTCAGGGATTATGCAGGCATGAACCGGCCGCATTTCATTGTAAACTGCGCGGGGCTTACGGATGTGGCCGCGTGCGAGGAGAATAAAGAGGAAGCGTTTAAGGTCAACGCCCTGGGAGCCAGAAATTTAAGTGTGGCGGCCCGGATGGGAAAAGCCAGGATGATACAGCTCTCTACGGATGACGTGTTTGACGGAAGCGGACAGACGCCGTATACGGAGTTTGATACGCCAAATCCACAGACCATTTACGGAAAATCGAAGCTTGCCGGGGAGAATTTCGTGAAGGAATTCTGCAACCGCCATATTATCGTCAGGAGTTCCTGGATATTTGGAGAGGGCAGCAGCTATTTTTCGAAGATCATGAGGCTGGCGGGAGAGGGGAAGACGATTTATGCTGCAGCCGATCAGACCGCTGTGCCGACCGGAGCCTCGGAGCTGGCGGAAAAGATCATTGAACTGATGGAGTCTGCGCCGGATGGGTTATACCATGTGACCGGCCAGGGAAGCTGCAGCCGGTATGAATTTGCACAGGAGATCGTGCGCCTCTCCGGATCACAGGCAGAGGTAGTGCCGGTAGCGGCTGTGGATGACAGGCTTACCGCCATGCGCCCGTCGTACTCCGTTTTGGACAACATGATGCTGCGCATGTCCGGAATCTCCCTGCTTCCGGAATGGAAAATCATGCTGGAACGTTTTATAGCAGACAGGAAGGATTATACCAGTATATGAAAAACAGAAAAAAGACAGGATTGACAACAAAGATATTTATTGGGCTGCTGGCAGGCGCCGCGACCGGAATCCTGCTTCATTACGCCGTACCGGAGAGCGTGATACGGGATGAGTTCCTGATCGGAGGCATATTCTATGTCATCGGTAACGGATTTTTGCGGCTGATGCAGATGCTCGTGGTTCCGCTGGTGTTCTGCTCGCTGGTCTGCGGAAGCATGGCCATGGGAGATACGAAGAAGCTGGGAACCATCGGCGTCAAGACGCTGTTCTTCTATCTTTTTACGACGGCTCTCGCCATTACGGCCGCCATACTGGTGGCCAATGTGATAAATCCGGGCGTGGGGCTGGATATGTCCTCCATCGAGCGAAGCAAGGTAGCCATCGCAGGCAAGGTGAGTCTGCCGGATACGCTGCTGAATATCATACCGACCAACCCGCTGGGGGCGCTGGCAAGCGGAGATATGCTGCCAATCATTTTATTTGCACTGATTGTGGGGATAATTCTTGCAAAATTGGGCGAGAGTGTGGAAACTGTCGGCAATTTCTTCAGCCAGTTTAACGATGTGATGATGGAAATGACGACCATGGTCATGAAATTAGCACCTTACGGCGTGTTCTGCCTGATTGCGAAGACATTTTCGGGAATTGGATTCGATGCGTTTCTGCCGCTTCTCAAGTATATGGCAGGCGTGCTGCTGGCGCTGGCGGTTCAGTGCCTGGTGGTCTACATGGTGATGCTGAAAGGCTTTACGGGACTGAGTCCGTTTCTGTTTATCAGGAAGTTTCTGCCGGTTATGGGCTTCGCCTTTTCCACGGCGACCTCCAATGCCACAATCCCGCTGTCCATTGACACGCTCCATCAAAAAATGGGGGTCTCCAAGAGGATTTCTTCTTTTACCATTCCTCTTGGAGCCACCATTAATATGGACGGAACGGCCATCATGCAGGGCGTTGCCGTGGTATTTGCCGCGCAGGCGTTTGGGATCAGCCTGTCTGCAGCCGATTATATGACGGTCATTCTGACGGCTACCCTGGCCTCCATCGGAACGGCGGGCGTGCCGGGCGTAGGGCTGATCACCCTTTCCATGGTGTTCACATCCGTGGGACTTCCGGTGGAAGCCATCGCGCTCATCATGGGAATTGACCGTATCCTGGACATGTGCCGGACCGCCGTCAACGTCACAGGTGATGCCGTGTGCACGACGATCGTGGCCTGTCAGGAAAAAGCAGTGAAAAAGGAAGTATTCTTAAATCCGGAAGCCGGTAAGCTGGCGAATTAACGGTATTTGGAGACTTCCTCGTAGTTTTCGGCCAGTCGCGCTTCGTTGAACGGCTGTGTCGGCCCGAGACGGAATACCGGTTTTAACAGGATCGGCGTGATGATGGTGGTAATGACGACCACGATGACCACCGGACCCAAGAAGTTGGAGCCGAGGAGACCTAACTGCTGGCCCTTGCTGGCGACAATCAGGGCGACCTCGCCACGGGAGATCATGCCGACACCGATTCGGATGCTCTGGTAATTCTTATAGCCGCACAGCTTCGCGCCCAGGCCGCATCCGATGACCTTTGTAAAGATTGCCACAAGCGTCAGGAATACGGCAAACAGGATGATCTGTGTCGTCATGGCGGGCAGTTCCACCTTAAGTCCGATGCTTGCAAAGAATACGGGCGACAGGAGTAAATACGACAGTGTATCAAACTTGGACGTCAGATACTGGGACTTCTGTGTATTGGAAATAATAACGCCCGCGATGTAAGCGCCCGTGATATCGGCTACGCCGAAGAATTTTTCCGCGGCGAAGGAGAGAAGCAGGCAGAGGGCAAAGGCGGCGATGGTATGACGCTGCAGTCCGTGCTCGGCGTTGTTGCTCCATCTGGCAAAGAGACGGTAGACGATGACGCCGCCCACTCCCGACAACAGGAAGAAAGCCGCGATCTTTAACAGGACCGTAACCAGATTCACATTGGAGTCTGCCATGCTGGTGATGATCGTCAGAGCGATGATGCCCAGCACGTCGTCGATGATGGCCGCGCCCAGGATGGCGTTGCCGGAGTGGGTCTTCAGTTTTCCCAGCTCCTTTAATGTCTCGACGGTAATGCTCACGGAGGTTGCCGTTAAGATGACTCCGATGAACATATTCTGAAGAAATGCGGTTCCCGATGCGTCGGAGGCGATGACTGACGGCCTGTTAAAGTAGGCTGCCACCGCGTATCCGCCGGCCAGCGGAACGATTACGCCGATCAGGGCGATGATAAACGCTGATTTTCCACTTTTTTTCAGCTCCCTTGTATCCGTTTCCAGACCGGCACAGAACATCAGGACGATGACGCCGATTTCGGCCAGCTTGTCCAAAAATTCAGTTTCGTGCAGCATATCCAGCACGGCCGGGCCGAGAATGACGCCGGCCAGCAGTGCGCCGACCACCTGCGGCATGTGAAATTTCCTGGTTACGAGACCGAGTACTTTTGTGCTTAATAAAATAATTGCGAGATTCAGTAAAAATTGATAGCTTTCCATGATGTCCCCCTGTGTAAAAGTAGTGAATAATTATGTATAATTCCGGGATTATCTTACGCCTCTTTTCGGAGGATGTCAAATGAAACAGCGGAGAAAATTACACGATTGTAATTTTCTCCGCTGTTTTGCTGTGATGTCCGTTTTTTGCCTTTAAGAAAGGGTAATCCAGTACCTCTGTGTAATTCTTTCAGCCGTCCTGATCTCATCTTCCAGAACCCCGCCGTTGTTCATTATCGTTCTGGCCGAGGCGATGTTTAGCTTATTACAGGTGATTAAAACACGCATGATATGCATTTTCCTGCATTCCTCTAGGGCCAGGGCCAGCATCTGGGTGGCATATCCCTTTCTCCGCTCGTCTTTCCTTACGCTGTACCCGATATGGCCGCCGCATTTTTCCAGGGCGTCATTCAGGCGGTGGCGGAGGTCCACCATTCCAACCAGTCTGTCGTTTTCATCCAAAGCCAGAAATGTCGTGGCGGGAACAAGGCCTTCTCTCACCGTTGCCTCACAGGAATTGTCCAGGAGTGCCTCGTACCACTCTTTAAAGGTGCGGAAATTCAGCAATCCTGCGGTTCCATCCAGGCTGTCACCGTCTCTTTCAAATGATGCTTTGTAATCCAGAACCTGTTCCTCGTAGTCTTCCGTTGGTAATACAAGTCTTATCATAGCGATTCCCTCCTGTAAATGATTGCGCCGATTCACGCCTGTTTTTTGTTATCCGTATATTTTAGCACAGATCCGTGCTGCTGGATAGCGGAACCGTAACCGGAACATACAGCAGAAATAAAACCTTTCCGACTCTTCGTGGACAGATACTCGACGGACGGTTATAATAGAAGCAGAGTAAAGGCCGCCTGCCTGCGGCCGAAATGGTATGGAAGGAGCGCGAAGAGCGGTCTGCGGTCGGCCTGACGGCAGGCGTTCTTAAGAAGCACGGATATGAGGGATCGAGACAGCAGGATAGAGCGCCTGGTGGATGTGGCCAGGCTGTATTATGAGAAGGACAGGACTCAGAATGAGATCGCGGAGATTTACAGAATTTCCCGTCCCATGGTCAGCAAGCTTCTAAAGGAGGCGAAGGAGGAGGGGATTGTAAAAATCACGATTGCGGCGCCAGGGGAGGCGGAAGGGCCGGGGCAGGGAGATCCATGGCTGGACCGTCTCCAGGATTGCTTTGGAATCCAGGGCGGGGCCGTGGTGGAAAACGGTCCCAATGATTTAGCGACCAACAACGCGGTGGCGAACGCGGCTTTAAAGCTGCTTGCCGGGCTGAAACAGGACCGGCTGGGAATCGGCTGGGGTCATATCATCGGCGATCTGACGGCCAGGATTGAGCGAAATCAGGGACCGGTCAGAATCGGCGGCCACATCTGCCCGTTGATCGGAAACGGCGGTGTAGGGCTGAAAAACTACCATTCCAACGAGCTGGTGCGGGTGATTGCCGAGCACAGCGAAGCCGAGCCGGAATTTATCTATACGCCGGCCTGTGCGCTTTCCGAGCAGGAACTGAAGCTGACCATGGCCCTGGAGAATTATCATAAAATCTATCAGGCATGGGAGCGCCTCGACGTAGCCCTGGTCAATATCGGGAATTTTCCATCGGTGCCCGACTTCGCGTCGGAAGCGAGGTATGGCAGCCTGCTGGTGAAGCAGAAGGCGGTGGGGCGGATACTGAATTATTTTGTGACGGAGGAAGGGCGGGTGATCCGCTCGGACACGGACTATGCTATCCAGATTCCCCTGGAACTTTTGCGCCGGGTCCGCTATGTGGTGGGAATCTGTTCGGCCAACACGAAGCCGAAAGCCTTAGCGGGTGTCTTAAGGACCGGATATGTCAACTATGTAGTCGCACCGAAAAATGTGGTGAGTGCGGCGGCGGGACTGAATAATGAGTTACATATGTAACTGAGGTATGGTGTGTTAAGGACTTTAAAGCCATTTACACACCATATTTTTGTGCAAAACTGTTAAAGAATAACAAAATAAAATCCGTTTATTGACAATAATATGTGAAAATGATAGTCTTTATTTATGACAAACGATAAAAACAAGAGAAAGGAGGTTACATATGTTACTTTCAAAACCTGAGATAACCAGCATGTTTCGTGGTGTGGCCCGGCTCTGGTGCGCGAATAAAGACCGCTTAAGCGAGATTGATTCACGCTTCGGAGATGGGGATCACGGAGTCACCATCGGCAAGATCGCCGGACTCATCACCAAAAAACTGGATGCATGGGAGGACGACGATATTGAGGAATTTCTCCAGTCCCTGGGAGACGATACGATGGAGATTGGAGGCGGAAGCGCCGGACCGCTTTACGGAACGATGATCGGAGGGCTGTCAGATCCGCTGTCAGGCAGCGACGCCATCGACAGAGAGGGGCTGAAGGCCATGCTGGAAGGCTGCCTGGCCGCTATGGAGGACATTACGACGGCACGGACCGGGGACAAGACGATGATGGATGCCCTGATTCCGGCGGTTTTGGCGGCCAGAGACGTGGAGGGAGGAATCCCGGATATCTTAAAAGCGGCGGCAGATGCGGCGGAGCAGGGCGCCAAAGACAGCGAGCAGTGCGTATCGAAGTATGGAAGGGCCAGGAGCTACAAGGAGCAGACCATAGGAACCCCGGATGCGGGGGCAGTCAGCACGTCGCTGTTTTTCAGGGGATTGTATGACGGTCTGATGGAAGCAGGACGATAATTCTTAGAACAGGAGAAATGAATGATGAGAATGAAAAAATTTATCAATGATCCGGAAAATCTGACACCTGAATTGCTGGAAGGATTTGCAGAAGCCCATAAGGAGCTGGTGGAGCTGGGAGACCAGCGTATGGTCATAAACAGGAAGCTCCCGGATGCGGACCGCGTAACGATCGTGACACAGGGCGGATCGGGCCATGAGCCCGCGATCAGCGGATTTGTCGGAGAAGGAATGGTGGATATCTCTGTGGTAGGAGATGTCTTCGCTGCACCGGGACCGCAGGCGTGTGTGGATGCGATCCGGATGGCAGATAAGGGAAAGGGCGTTCTCTATATCGTTCTCAACCACGCCGGCGACATGCTGACCGGCAACCTGACCATGAAGCGGTGTGCTAAGGAAGGCCTGCATGTGGTCAAGGTGGTGACTCAGGAGGATATTGCCAACGCACCGAGATCCAACGCAGACGACAGACGGGGCCTGGTGGGATGTATTCCTACCTATAAGATAGCAGGTGCCGCGGCCGCGGAGGGAAAGAGCCTGGAAGAGGTTGCAAAGATCGCACAGCGTTTTGCTGATAATATGGCGACTCTCGCTGTGGCCGTGACAGGAGCGACCCACCCGGCAACGGGAAGTCTTCTGGCCGATTTGGGCGAGGATGAGATGGAGATCGGCATGGGACAGCACGGAGAGGGCGGCGGCGGACGCCAGCCTTTGAAATGTGCCGATGAGACGGCCCAAATTATGCTGGATGGCCTGATTTCCGATCTGGATATCAAGTCGGGCGAGAAAATCATGCTGATTTTAAACGGCACAGGCGCCACCACGCTGATGGAGCTGTTTATCATTTACCGGAAATGCGTTTCCTATTTAAAAGAGAAGAACATCGAGATCGTGGCAAACTACGTGGGCGAGCTGCTGACCGTGCAGGAGCAGGGCGGATTCCAGATGTTTATGGCAAGAATGGATGACGAGCTGCTTCACTACTGGAACGCACCGTGCAATACCCCGTATCTGAAAAAATAGGAGGAGGTCCCTATGGCGGCAGAATATATGCATATTGGAATCCCTGTGCTGAACAGGAAAGAGGGAATGGTTTACAATGAGGCCATGAAGTTCTGGGTAAGCAATGTGGACGACTATGATTTTAAGATCGAATACTTAAAGTTTGAGGAGGGGACGCCGTTTCCGGAGATCCTTTCCAAGCAGCCGCATGTGGCTTACCGGGTAGATGATTTGGACGGCTATGCGAAGCAGGCGGACCGGATCATCTTCGGACCGGTCGACGCGGGTCCGGGAGTACGGCTGGCCTTTGTCATTTGGGATGACGCGATCATTGAACTGTATGAAGAAAAGTAAGGAGCTGGCTGAATGTTAGTAAATATGAATGAGGTACTTGCAGCTGTCCAGACGCGAGGCTGCTGTGTGGGCGCGTTCGATACGCCCAATCTGGAGATTTTAATGGCCGTTATCCGGGCCGCGGAAAAACGGAATGAGCCGGTCATCATCCAGCACGCCCAGCTTCATGAGCCGGAGATGGCGCTTCGCGTGATCGGGCCGATCATGGTCCGCATGGCGAAGGAATCGACCGTGCCGGTCTGTGTGATGCTGGATCACGGCGAGGACCTGGACTATGTAAAGAAAGCCCTGGATCTGGGCTTTTCAGCGGTCATGTATGACGGCTCCTCCAAGCCGTACGAGGAAAATGTCCGCATGACAAGAGAGACCGTTGCCATGGCTCAGGAATACGGCGCCAACGTGGAAGCGGAGATCGGGATCGTGACCGGCCATGAGGGAAAGGAATTCGTGGGCGGTGCCTATACGGATCCGGAACTGGCCGCAAAATATGTGAAAGAAACGGGCATTGATGCGCTGGCCGCATCGGTGGGAACCGTACACGGCTTCTATGCCGCCCAGCCAAAACTGGATTTTGACCGCATTGTGAAAATCAGAGAGCTGACCGGTGTTCCGCTCGTCATGCACGGCGGTTCCGGAATCAGCGTGGAAGATACCCAGAAAGCCATCCGCTGCGGAATCCGGAAAATCAACTACTTCTCCTACATGTCCAACGCCGGCGTAAAAGGCGTGCAGAAGCTTCTGGAGGAGAAAAACGTGAAGTATTTCCATGAGTTAGCCAATGCAGCGATCGATGCGATGGAAGAAGATGTTTTAAATGCAATGGCGATGTTTGCATTGGAATAATTTTAGAATATAGAGGAACAACAGAGGATCGGAACCAGGTAAAATGGAACCGATCCTTTTTCTGTGCCTGAATGAGTGAGTCTGGCATACCAGAGGCAGGTGGATAAAATTTATACCACTTTACCCGAAATACTGTGGAATATATACTGTGGATATACAAAATAAACAAAAAGATTGGAGATGGTTATATGGCAGTTTCAAATGCAGCAGGACTGCAAAAAAACTCTGCCGGTAAGAAGACCGGAAAGAGAAAACAGAGTCTGGGAAGCATATGGAGGAACAATTGGCAGTTATATGTACTGATTGCTCCTGCAGTGGTCTATTTTATTGTATTCAATTATCTGCCTCTTTATGGAATTCAGATCGCCTTTAAAGATTATAAGGCGGTTGATGGCATCGCGGGGAGTGCCTGGGTGGGGCTGAAGCATTTTGAGAACTTTTTTAACGCGTACTATTTTAAACGGCTTTTATCTAATACGCTCCTGTTAAATATCTATTATCTTTTGTGGAGTTTTCCGGTTCCATTGATTCTTGCCATCTTTTTAAATCAGATAAAAAGTCCGGGTAGAAAACGCTTTATTCAGACAAGCATTTATGTGCCGTATTTTATTTCGACCGTGGTGCTGGCAGGTATGCTATATATTTTTCTGTCTCCAACAAGTGGAATTTTTAATATTGTCCGTGAAGCGATGGGGTTAAAAGCAATAGACTATATGTCCGAATCTTCTGCATTCCGTGCGATCTATATCATCTCAGGAATCTGGCAGAGCGCCGGATGGGGAACCATTCTCTATATTGCCTCTCTGTCCGGGGTGGATCAGGAACTCTATGAGGCGTCGGAGATCGATGGAGCGAGTATCTGGCAGAAAATCCGTTACATAGATCTGCCAAGCCTGATCCCTGTGGCTGTGATGGTCTTTATTCTGGACTGCGGGAAGCTTCTTAACAGCAATACGAATAAAGCGTTGGTAATGCAGACGGCAGGTAATATTCCAACCTCCGATATCATCGGTGTGTACGTGTATAATGTAGGTCTGGGAAGCGGACAGTTTTCTTATACCGCAGCGATTGGGTTGTTTGTCAATATTATCAACTTTATTTTAATTATTTCTGTGAACAAAATTTCTAAGAAAATGACGGATGTGGGGCTGTTTTAGCTCCCGCTTAACGGAGGTTTGTATGAGTCAAAAGGTAGGACAAAAAAGAAAATACAGTTCCAGTAACCGGGTATTTCGCATTTTTAATGTCTGTTTCTGGATTTTGATTATGGCGATTATTCTATATCCCTTGTATCTGGTCTTAATTGCATCGGTTTCGGATCCGGACGCGGTGGTAAGAGGGGAAGTCATCTGGCACCCGGTGGACTTTTCACTGATCGGATATAAGGCTGTGTTCCGGTATAGAGAACTGCTGAGTTCTTACGCGAATTCCATATTCTATACCTTAGTCAGCGGCTGCATCAGCATCGTTGTAACTATGGGAGCTGCATATACCCTGTCAAGGCCGAAGTTCCCGGGAAAAGCGTTTTTTAACTTTTTATTTGTGTTTACCATGTTTTTCAGCGGAGGCCTGATTCCAACATTTCTGACGATAAAAGATCTGGGACTGTATAATACGAGGCTGGTGATGATTCTTATGGGGGGTGTCAATGTGTGGAATTTAATGGTGGCGCGAACCTATATCCAGACCAGTATTCCACATGAATTGTATGAGGCGGCGATGCTGGATGGGGCGACACATTTCAACTATTTTTTCAAAATTGTTATGCCGCTCAGCAAAACAATTCTTGCTGTACTGGCGGTCTACTATGGCGTGGCCAAGTGGAATGACTATTTTACAGGACTTGTTTACTTAAAGAGCAGAGATTTGCTTCCACTACAGACAGTACTGAGGGAAATACTGGCAACGCTTCAGGTTGACCGCTCCAGTGACTATATGCTCAGCATGTCAGAGAATGCTGCATCAATCAATGAGGCAATCAGGACGGCTAATGTGGCCAAATACTGTATCATCGTAGTCGCCACCGGACCGGTGGTAGTACTGTATGCACTTTTGCAGAAATATTTTGAAAAAGGTGTTATGATAGGTTCTTTAAAGGGTTAGTGAGAACCTCACATGAGGACAGACAACACATAGATGTTGCAATATAAAGGAGGGCTTTTTATAATGAAAAAGAGAATTTTGGCGACAGTGCTTGCGGCAGTCATGGCAGTTACGTCTTTGGCGGGCTGTGGAGCGAAGCGTGGAGAAAGAGCAGGCACGACAGCGGGGGGGCAGACAGTGGCGGAGAGCACGACAGCGGGGGCGGCCGGCGGCTTTAATGAAAGCGGTTATCCGATTGTTAATGAGCCTCTTACTCTGAATGTTATGCTGGGAATCCGTAACATGGATTCCATGATCGAACCGAATGATATGAAGGTGATCCAGGATCTGGAAGCGAAAACGGGCATCCATATTGAGTGGGAGATGATTAAGGAGTCAGACTGGGATACGAAATTGAATCTGCGTTTCGCCTCCGGTGAATATCCAGATATTATCCTGTCTACCAGCGGAAAGGTGGATGTGGAAGAATATGGGGTGACACAGGGGCTGCTGCTTCCCCTGGATGATTTGACTGCTCAGTATATGCCTGTTTATACAGAACGGATCGAAGGAGAAGATACTGACCCGACTGCCGGTATGGCGGCATCGGATGGAAAAAAGTATGGAATTGGCAATCTGGTAGGCCAGAATATTAATACACAGGCGCATTACTTCATCAATCAGACATGGCTGGATCAGCTGGGACTGCCTATGCCGACGACGCTGGAGGAGTTAACCGAAACCTTGCGTGCATTTAAGAGCGGAGACCCCAATGGGAACGGTGAGGCGGATGAAATCCCGGTGGAGATGGATTTAACAAGCAATTATTATGGTGTTCGCTGGATGCTTCCGATGTTTGGAGTTCCGGTAGATCCACTGAAATGGATTTATATTGACAATGATAAGAAAGTACAGTTTGCCGCCAATCAGGAAGGATTCCGCCAGTGTCTGGAATGGCTGCATCTGTTATACGAGGAAGGGCTTGTAGATGCTGAGATTTTATCACAGGATGTAAATGCGGTGCAGACCAAGCTGGCAGGAGGAAACGCCGGATTCTTTACCGCATGGCGTCTTACTGCGAAAGGCTGGGATGATGGTGTGGCAAAAGACTGCGTGCTGTATATGCCTGCGGCTCCTGAGGGAAGCAAACCATGTCTTGCCCGATATTTAGAAGTTGCCAAAAATGGAGCTTACGTTACATCGACAAATCAGCATCTGCCGGAGACCATGCGCTGGCTCGATGCCCTGCTGGAGACGGAGACCATGTTTTCCATGTATTATGGGGCGGAAGGTCCCGGCTGGGAATACAATAAGGAAAATGGAAAAATTGATTCCGTAGTGACAGATACCAGCGGCACGCTCGATTTTCTGGGCAGCAACGCCCTGTTTTTTGCACCAGGCAGTTATATAGGTGAAGTATTTAATATGGCTCAGCAGCGAATTGAAAAGACAGAGTACTGTCAGATTTATGAGGAGGCCGGCATCATTCAGAAGTATTCTGATGATTACCTGGGAATGGCACCGCTTACATCAGAACAGCATCAAAACTGCCTGCTGATAGAGACAGATATTGACAATGCCGTGAAGGAGTACATGGCAAGATTTATCTCGGAAGGAATTACGGACGACAGCTGGAATGCATTTGTTTCCATGTTTGACGGGATGAAAATCAACGATTATTTAAAGGTATATCAGGACGCTATAGATCAGATGGATATAAAATAAGGGAAACAGGCGGGTCCTGCTGCTTAAGCAGCGGGACTATACCTGGTTTGGTCAGAATATTACGGGGGAAGTCGGATGAAGAAAGTCATAAATGATTTGAAAAATAAAAACCTGTGGAGCTATATATTATCATTCAGTGCTGTAGTGCTGTTTATTGTACTGCTTATGGGAACCTATCTGTACCGTTTTTATTATCATACCATTTACAATGACTTTCAGAAGTCGAATCAGGATTCTGTAAGCGCAGTTGCTTCCCGCCATGAAAATGACATGAGGACGATTGACGACATAGCGACTCAACTCAGTTTAGCTGGAAGCAATGTGGAATTTGTACTTCGCAGCAGTCCCATGAAAAATTTTGAACTGCGGAATATGCTGTATCAGTATAATGCGGTAAGTCAGTTTTTTGATCAGATATTATTCTTCTACCATGGAGATCAGTATGTGTATAACTATGCAACTTCGATTTCTGTGGACCGGCTGATTGATGAAGGTCTGATTCTGGAAAACTATGGGCCGGAAGAGATGCGAGGCCTTCTGTATGATGTGAGAAGCAGCCTGAATGTTTTGCCGGAGCAGAAGGCGGAAGGCTATATGATCAAATCGGTGGAGGTTTTAAATAAAGCTGTAATCTATTCGAAACCACTGATGCCAAAGCGAACCAGTACCGTTCTTTTTGCTGTTGGCAGCGCGTATTATGACAGACTGCTGTACAGTGACGCGGCGGATATGAGACAAACCTTTCTTTTCCATAAGAACACGGCAATTGCTGCAAGAGGAGAAGTGTCCATAAACACAGATTTGCTGACAAAGCTTTGGGAGAATCAGAAGGACGGACAGTCTGAGGTTATGGTCGATAGAGATCAGTATCTGGTGACATGGCTGACGGGAGAGAGCGGAATCATTTACTGCACGGTACAGTCTAAACAGGTTTTTCAGAATAAAATTGTTGCGGGGCAGTGGGGGATATTGCTGGTACTTGCTGTATGCAGTATTCCCACTTCCCTGATCCTCGTCGCTCTGGCCAGGAGTCTGTCTGAAAAGGTGAAGAATATAAATACTCTATTAGGGACAGAGGAAGCGTATAATCTGGAAAATCTGGAAAACGGGATCCGTCTTCTGGTGGAAAGCAGCAAAGAAATGAATCAGGAAAGCATGCAGCTGCGCAGAACAAAATTTATCAGCAACCTTGTAAGAGGCCAGTATGGGGATGAGGAAAGTATCGCTGCGGCGGCCAGAACAGCGGCGATTAATGCAGAGCAGGCATATTATGCGGTCCTGCTGACGGGGATTCATGGAAACAGCAATGAGAATGAAGCTCATGAACTGATGCTTCGAACTATAGCGGATTGTTATGATGCAGATGGTTATGGAATTCACCTCATTCATAACAATCAGGGACTTTTTGTTATATTTGGAGATATGGAAGATAGATTACGGGAGCTGTTCGGACAGTTATTTGTCATTGGAAAAAGCTGCTGTGAGGAGTTTATCATGGCGGTCAGCAGCTTTCACTGTGACTTGAAAGAAGTAGCCAAAGCGTATTTGGAGGCGGATTCAGCCTATGCGACAAGGCTGCTGGTTGACAACAGCAGAATTATTTATTTTGGTGATGTAGCGTTAAAGGAACAGGAGCTGGTAATTTCGGATACATATCTTTATCGATTGAAAAATGGGATCAGAGCAGAGGATGAGGCAGAAACCGGATTGGTAATCCAGGAAATCTGTGAGCGTCTGAGATCCAGCAAACAATCGTTGTTAAGTTTTCGTGTGCTCTGCAATAACATTATTCATATGGTGGTGACAGAATTAAATATGGACGAAACAGATTTTGAGGATGTCTATAATATTTTTACCCTGTCACAGTGCCTGACACTTAAGGATTTTCATGATGTTTTATGGGAAGTGAGCTGCAGACTGATGCAGGCGCGCGGTCAGAGGAAAGAAGAACATAAGCCCGATTTTGTTGCAGAAACAATAGCGTGTATGAAACAGAGCTATCAGGATCCGGATTTTAACATGAGTGTATTGGCCGGACAGCTGGGAGTCAGCGGGGTGACGCTGGCGATCAAGTTTAAAAACACTATGGAGATCAGCCCTTCTGACTATTTAACGATTATCCGTATGGAGCAGGCAAAGAAACTTCTCAGGGAGACGAATCTGCAGGTTAAGGAAATCAGTATTGCGGTGGGGTATGAGGATGCCAAGCTGTTTATGAGAAGATTTAAAAAATATACTGGCAAATCACCGGGGCAGTACCGAACGGAGGAAAAATGATGTTGAAAGAAATCTATACCTGTTTTCCGGGAGGAAAACACAAGGCTTTGACAATGAGCTACGATGATAGTGGGATAGATGACAAACGATTGGTTGAGATTTTTAACCGGTATGGAATTAGAGGGACTTTTCATTTAAATTCAGGAATAACAGAAAAGAACGGCGGGCGGGAGAGGATACGTGCAGAAGAATGGAGAACCATATATCAGGGACATGAGGTGTCATGTCATACGGTACTTCATCCAACCATTTCGAGATGTCCCATAGAACAGGTGGCGCTTCAGATATTGGAGGATCGCCGGTCACTGGAACGGGCAGTCGGATATCCTGTCAGAGGACTGTCCTATCCGAACGGCTCCTACAGCAAGGAAATAGTGGCATTGCTTCCCCGTATTGCCATGGAGTATGGCAGAGTGGTGGAAGAAACCGGTGATTTTGCGATGCCGGAAGACTATTTTACATGGAAGGCTACCTGTCACCATAGTCATAATCTTCTGGAAAATGGCAGAAAATTTCTGGGACTTACGAAGACTCAGCGCCTCTATCTCATGTATGTATGGGGGCACAGCTATGAATTCGCAAGGGATGATAACTGGAATGTAATCGAGGGATTCTGTCAGATGGTTTCCTGCAAAGACAGCATCTGGTATGCAACCAATATAGAGATCGTAGATTACATGAGAGCAGCCGGATTACTGCAGTTTACTATTGATGCAGATAAAGTTTATAATCCATCGGCCTGTAGTGTCTGGATTTCAGTCAATGGAACTGTTTATGAAGTTCATGGGGGACAGATGTTGGAACTTCGTGAGTAAATAGGGAGGAGCAGCAAGGAAAATGGAACATATAGAAATGTTTGATATCAGAAACTTTAAATGCAATATACAGGAGGCGGTGGACGCCTGCGCTAAAAATGGCGGGGGAACGGTTCTGATTCCCGCCGGTATCTGGAAGTCTGGGAAAATTCATTTGAAAAGCCATGTACATCTGCATCTGGAGACAGATGCAGTCATATCCTTCAGTGACAGTTTTGAAGATTATCTTCCGGTAGTATTTACCCGCTGGGAGGGAACGGAATGTTACAATTATTCACCTCTTATCTATGCGGAAAATTGTGAGGATATCTCTATTACCGGATCAGGCACACTGGCAGGTAATGGTCAGGCGTGGTGGGGCTGGAAGGATATTCAGCAAAGCGCGGCAGAAGAACTCTGCTATGCACAGTACCGCGGTATTCCTGTGGAAGATAGAGTATACGGTACAGAGGAGGCAGCTTTGCGCCCGTCTTTTGTGCAGACAATTAACTGCAGAAATGTACTTTTAGAAGATTTTACGATCACAGACGGTCCGCAGTGGACGCTGCACCCGGTATATTGTGAGGAGGTAATCATTCGCAATGTAAAGGTTTTCACACATGGTCCTAATACAGACGGATTAAATCCGGATTCCTGCAGAAATGTTCTGATAGAGAATTGTACGTTTGATACGGGAGATGATTGCATTGCGGTCAATTCAGGGATTAATGAAGACGGCTGGCGGGTTGGACGCCCATGTGAAAACATTGAAATACGGGGATGCAGGATGTCAGGAGGACATGGTGCTATCACAATTGGAAGTGCGCTGTCCGGTGGCGTGGAAAACGTATACGTTCACGACTGTAAGATAAGGAAAACCATGCAGGGAATACGAATCAAATCTATGCGGGGCCGCGGCGGGTACGCAAGGGATATCCGATATGAAGATATAGAAATTAATGATGTGTCAGATCAGGCCATACAGATTACCATGTTTTATGAATATAGTACAGTTATGCCGAAATCGAAGGTGCCTTCCAATTTTCACGATCTGTCGATTAAGAATATAACTGGTAAGAATAATCGAATCGGTATACATATTAAAGGACTTCCTGAGCATAAGCTGGGAGAAATTAAACTTGAAAATATACGGCTGACAGCTTTGGAGACGTTGGAGTGCAGTGATATTGAAACTATCAGTATGGAAAATGTGATAATAAAGTGTGACAGCCATAGATAAGTACAGAGGTCAGAAGCATATAAACAGAGGAGATATGATATGGTAAGGTTATATGAGCGGCACAGAGTCAGAGAGACAGAGGAGCTTGATGGTATCTGGAGGTTTTCCATGGTTGGCACAGATAAGGTGTATGAGATGGCGGTTCCGGGCTGCTGGGAGCAGCATCCGGATTTTCCGGGCTATCGTGGAAAAGGAATTTACAGCAGAGAGATTTACAGTAAGAGGAGGGGAAATATCCGTCTGGTTTTCAAGGGCGTTAGTCATACCGCGGATGTATACTTCGACGGTGTGAAGGTGATTCACCATTATAATGCGTATACGCCATTTTCGACAGTGGTAAAGAACGTTACGGCTGGAGTCCATCAGATCAGGGTGGAGGTGGACAATACGTTTGGCGAACATTCCGCGCTCCATATTCCCAATGATTATTATACCTATGGAGGGATTACCCGTCCTGTTTCGATGGAGACCGTTTCTGACGTATACATAGAGCACGTTCATTTTACCCCCAGTATCAGAGCTGGAGTATGGAATGCCAGAATAGAAGCTTCTGTTGTTAATTTATCTGCTGAGAGACAGACTGTTGAGGTAAGGTGCACTCTTGCCGGTTATGTTATGAGCGAAAGGGCAGAAATCCATGGCGGAGGTCGTGCATTCGTTGTTTTTGAACGGGAATTCGACTGTGTAAAGCCGTGGTCCCCAAAGAACCCTGAACTTTATCTGCTGGAGACGGTAGTGTGCCTGAACGGCGTCGCCTTGGATGATTTGATAGAACGTATAGGATTTCGTACTGTGGAGATACGGGGATCCGAAGTCTATTTAAATCATGAACGCGTATATTTCCTTGGATTTAATCGTCATGAGGATTATGGCGGTGTTGGCTGTGCGATTCCGCTGCAGCTCATGACTCATGATATGGATCTGCTGCAGGATATGGGGGCCAATGCTGTCAGGACGTGCCATTACCCGAATGATGAGAGATTTCTCGATCTTTGCGACGAGCGGGGAATTCTGGTATGGGAGGAGAATCATGCAAGAGGGCTGACGCTGGAGAATATGCAGAATCCGAACTTTGAACAGCAATGCGGGGACTGTATCAGAGAGATGATAGAAAATCATTATAATCATCCCGCCATTGTAATCTGGGGAATCTTAAATGAATGTGCCAGTGAAACAAAAGAAGGCAGACGTATGTATCAGAAACAGTATGAGCAGATACGCAGCATGGACGGTACGCGTCCGGTCACCTCAGCGACCTGCCGCCATTTTACAGATATCTGCCTGGATCTGCCGGATATTGTGTCCTTTAACATGTACTCCGGCTGGTATCAGGATTGTTCGATTGAAGAACGAAATCAGCAGGAGCTTGAATGGATTAGACAGTCGGGCGGAGATGGAAAGCCTGTCATTGTAAGTGAGGTTGGTGCGGGAGCTATCTACGGGTACCGTGACCGATCCCGGTGTAAATGGAGTGAAGAGAGGCAGGCTGATTTAATCCGGGATAGCTTAGATGTCTATATGAATGATAAAAATATAACTGGAATTTTTATCTGGCAGTTCGCGGACTGCCGTGTCACCGAGGAAGGAGGCTGGTTTGCTTCCCGCGCAAAATGTCACAATAACAAAGGGATTCTGGATGAATACCGCAGACCAAAGATGGCTTATGATGCGGTGAAAGAGATGTTTGAAACAGCTCGCGACAGGCTCGTGTAATTCCTTGGGGCTTGAGCATGGAGTTGAGTATGGAATGGCAGATCTCCTGGATGAGAATGTAATATGCTATGAAAATCATTCCTACATACAAAAAGTAAGTAATTTAAAGAAAGGATTATTTGCAAACACTATGAACAGCTTAGAATTTCAGAAGGAAAGAAGTGATCCTTCTTACTAATCTTTACAACCGGATTGTCTTGCCTTTCCCTGCCCTCTCTTGTATAATACTTATATAAAACGATTCATAAAAGAAGATTATCGGAGACGATTCCATGATAGAAAAGAAGAAGCTGAATAAAGTCAAGATCGCAAAATTTATCCGCTATAAAGGCAGCACGTCCAAACCGGAGATCGCTGCGGAACTGGGGATCAGTATGCCCACGGTCTTACAGAATGTGAAAGAACTGACCGAAGCCGGAATTGTCGGGGAGATCGGAGAGTATGAGTCTACTGGAGGCCGAAAGGCAAAGACGCTTTCTATCACAGCCGCATGGAAAATGGCGGTGGGGCTGGATATTACGTTAAACCATATCAGCATGGTCGCGCTGGATTTGAAGGGAGCCATAACGGGGAAGAGACGCATCAAGAAGAATTTTGAAAATTCGTTCGATTACTACCAGGCATTGGCGGAGGAGCTGGATTGTTTCCTGGAAGACATGGGCGCCGCGCCGGATAAGATCCTGGGAGTCGGCATCTCCATACCGGGAGTAATCGACCAGAGCCGGGAACTGATCGTCCGTTCCCACGTACTGCATCTGGACAACGTGAAATTTCAGGTGGTCAGCCAGTTTATCCAATATCCGGTATCCTTTGAAAATGACGCCAACAGCGCGGCACTGGCGGAATTTGTCCACCGGGACCGTGACGCGGTTTATCTGTCCTTAAGCAACTCCGTAGGCGGTGCGATTTACGTGAACAGGGAGATCTATGCGGGGGACAATTTTAAGAGTGCGGAATTCGGCCATATGGTCATAGCGCCGGAAGGAAAAATGTGTTACTGCGGAAAAAAGGGCTGCATGGATGCGTACTGCTCGGCCAGAGTGCTGTCGGATCACACGGATGACAGCCTGGAGCTGTTTTTCCAGAAACTGGAAGACGGCGACGATGCCATACAGGATATATGGGATTCCTATTTAAGCTATCTGGCAATATCGGTGACGAATCTGCGGATGGCCTTTGACTGCGACATCATACTGGGAGGATACATCGGCCAGTATTTAAAACCGTATATGATTGACTTAAGCCAGAAAATGGCCGGCTATAATATGTTCGAGCAGGACACCGTTTATTTGAAGAACAGCCGATACGGCATGGAAGCCGCGGCAGTGGGCGGAGCCATGAAATATATTGAAGCGTATTTTGAAGAGCTGTCGTGAGGCGCTGTTACTCGAAACGGATCAGACAAAAGAGATGGTATGGAAAGAGTTATGGTTTTCCGTATCCTCTTTTTTGTATGGGGGCTGTTCCTTTACAGTATCTAATGAATATGGTATACTAAAAAAACGCAGGCTGATAATTCTTACCCTGCAGCAGCCGTTTTATCATCAATCAGAGGAACGGCCTGCCACGGAGGTCCTTTATGAAAACCTATTCTTTTTTTAATCCATACAATCCCACGTAGAAAATAACAGTTTCAGAACTACCATGCGTTTTGGCACTGTAGATCACAGGGCTTATTTTGCGTACCGTAAAACGGGCGCCGGGTTATGAAATTTGTGAAATCGATGAAAATGGAGCAGAAAGTATGAAGATAAAAAGAAATATCTGTCTGATGTATGGGATTTCCCTCCTGCAGGGAATGGTGTTTTACGGACCGATCGCCACGCTCTACCGGCAGGCGGCGGGAGTTACCGTGTTTGAAATAACTTTAATTGAGAGCATATCGCTTGCCCTGTGCATCGCCCTGGAGATGCCGTGGGGCGTAGTGGCCGACAGGATCGGATATAAGAACACTCTGGTGATCAGTTCCCTGATCTATGTGGTATCGAAGGTGGTGTTCTGGAAGGCCGACGGTTTCGGCGGATTTCTTCTGGAACGGGTGATGCTGAGCGTTGTGATGGCGGGCATGTCGGGCTGTGACGTGAGCCTGCTGTACCTGTCATGCCGCGAGGGGGAAAGCCACCAGGTGTTCGGCGTGTATAACCTTTTAAATACCGCAGGCCTGCTGGCTGCGGCTCTGATCTTTTCTGTCGCTATCGGCGATGATTACCGGATGGCCGGATTTTTGACCGTATTGACGTATGCGGCCGCGGCGGCGCTGGCCTTCGGGCTAAAGGAAGTAAAGGAAAAAGAGGACAGAAAGCCGGTGAAAGGCCGGTTCCTGACGTGTTTGAAGGAAGTGGTGAGTGATAAACGCTTCCTGCTCCTTCTGGTGGGCATGGCATTTCTGGCGGAGACGAACCAGACCATCACGGTGTTTTTAAACCAGCTGAAATACGAGGCGTGCGGGATAGCGCCGGCTAATATGGGATATATCTATATCCTTGTAACCGTAAGCGGAATGGCCGGAGTCTGTTCGGCCGGATTTACGAGGAAAATCGGGATGAAATGGTTTGCCCTTCTTTTGTTTGGCGCAGCCTCCGTCTCCTGTATGATTCTGGCTCTGACCGGAAGCGGTGTGCTTGCGGTGGGAGGCGTCGTGCTGCTTCGTCTGTCGGCCAGTCTTTTCGTGCCGCTTCAGACGGAGATACAGAACCGCCACGTAAAGGCAGCAGACCGCGCCACCGTTTTAAGCATTTACGCAGTTTTGGCGGAGGGAACGGGAATCGTCACCAATCTGCTGTTCGGCGCGGCGGCCCAGGCCGCCCTTCCGGCCGCTATGTTCTGCGGGGCAGGAATGTGCGCGCTTGGCGCTGTATTTTTCTTAATCTGGCACCGTACTGCAAAATAAGGTGAAAAACAAGATGCAGGATAATATGCAGAATAAGATGCAGAACAAGATGGAGAATAAGATGCAGAACAAGATGCAAAATAAGATGGCCCGCCGGATGTTGCACACCGTCGGCCGGGATGATATACTGAGAGCATCTGGTATTGAACCAGGATGAATGAGAACTCCCGGAAACGCCCCTGCGCCCCTCTTTGTGGCTGAGTTTCGGAGAGTACTCTGAAAATCAGGCGGAGGTGACCGACATGAAAAAGTATCCGGGAATTATCCTGGCAATGACAACGGCTGTGATGATCACATCCTGCTCGTCTGTCTTGAACGGAGGAGACACAAAGAATACAGAGGAAGGCGCGGCCAGTGAGAGTGTGACGACGGAAGCGCAGACCGATGCGATAAAGATAGAAAATGAGACGGATCCCGAACCGTCCTCCGAAACGGAGACATCGCCCGAGACGGAAACATCTGCTCCGTCTCAGGAGTCGAAGCCCAGGGAGACAGAGGCTATGCCGGTCTACACCGTAACCGCGGTTCAGAAGACCATGTATGTGACTCAGCCCGTCCATGTACGGGCCAGCTATACGACGAAGTCCGACGTTCTCACCAGCTTTGGAACAGGCCAGAAGGTCAGTGTTACGGGCCAGTCGGCCAACGGCTGGATGCGGATCTCCTATAAGGGCGGGGACGCTTATATATATAAGAAGTATTTAAGCAGCTCAAAGACGGAGAGCGAGACTAAGGAGGCGGCATCGGTGCCGTCACCTGAAAACACGCCCACGGGACAGAACGGCTCGAATTCCTCGAATACTCAGAACCCATCTGCGCCCTCCGGCCCTTCGGTGCCAGGCGGAAATGATAATATTCCGATAGTGGAGCCGTCGCCGCTGACGCCCTCCGCGGGAACGCAGAACACGAATTCCACGGCAGGGCCTGGCTCTTCGACCGCACCGGGAAGCAGCGGTGGCGCCGGAACCGGGATGATTACGTCGATTGGCCCGGGAATGTGAGAGCGTGGGAATGTCAAAAGATGAAAAGATAGAAAGATGAGTAGATAAAAAGATGAGTAGATAAAAAGAAGAGTAGATGAAAAGAGGCGGTTACTCCAGGAGATGGAATTCTCATGGAAGTAACCGCCTTTTTTGCTTTCTAGGAAACTTCGCAAATCGGCCAAGATAGTGTATAATGGACTTGAAATAA
>ERZ773148.47-NODE-47-length-90392-cov-17.109667_pt1 | contig 90392 bp, 75 predicted proteins | sample MGYA00580846_ERZ773148 | MGnify/ENA primary metagenome ERZ773148 (study PRJEB29015, sample SAMEA2737879) | human gut metagenome | biome: human gut; feature: human-associated habitat; material: faeces | place: China | collected 2012 ... | reverse complement strand
AATATACATATTAATATCCTCTATTCGCTATTATAATATACAATTATAATATATAGATATTACAAAAGAGACTTCATAAATGATTTTCTATGTTTAGAAAGATCTTTACCTCTAATAGAAACACACATCCATTTTCCTATATTATATTTAGTCCAGTCTTCTTTGAAATCTTCTATAATCTCGTTCTTATTAACTTTATACCATCTATTTCTATTCGGATTATAAGCTAAAAGAATGTTTCTTTCTTTTTGGAAAATTCCCTTCATTTTCCAAACCCAAAGCATTGTGAATATAGTATTGTCCATACTAATACCCTTATCAAAAGATGTGTTATATAAGTTTACACTAGTCATTATAATGACCTCCATAAATAATATTATTTAATAGATATAAATATCTATCGTAATAATTATATATAATCATTTTCAATTATGTAAAAGATAATGGCTAGTGGATTTCTCCACTAGCCTTTAAATTACTTCTTTTCTTCAGTATCAGTTTTTGTTTCATTATCATGAATAATATCATATAATAAAGATGACATATCTTCAGATAAAGAATTTTTAACATCATTACTTGTATTATTATCTGAAGTATTAACAGAATCAGGAGAATATGCACTAATATTAAATGTTTTACTAGCAGCCACTCCTTCTTCGATTTTAGTTTTAAGATATGTATCTAAATTACCATATGTATTTTCAATAAACTTCTTAGATTTATCAGTAATCATATCTTCAACATATTTTTTGGTAATCTCATAAGCTTTCTTTCTGGCTTCGTCATCAAAATTACCATTCTTTTTAAGTTCATCAACAAAAACCTGATTGGTACATCTAATAGCCTGGCTAATGATATTTTCAATAACCATAGTGAACTTATAAACTTTATCATCAGGATTTAAATTCTTTCTAATAGCAGTAAACAAATAACCGATACCTGTAACAACAGCTAAAGAAGCAATAGAAATTAATACATTAATTAAAGCGTCACGCATTTTGGTTTAACCTCCTTATATTTTTTAATAAGACCATCCCAAAAATAAGAATCAATATCAGAATCTATCTTACCTTCAGAATTTACTATATTGTTTGCCTTTTTAAAATCAATAATACCTTTTCTAGTAATTTCATCATCATTACCATTAATTCCGAAACTATATCCATAGTACATTAATAATAACTGAATAAGACGAATACTATATTTTACAGCAAATGTATTATGTGAAGCAAAAGTACATTCTATATTCATATGTAGATATAACTCATCTAAAAATCTTTTATCATCTAAATTTAGATTAACTTCTAAACACGAATTATATGCATTATTTAAATATGTCTTAATGCATTTAATGAATGTTTCATTAAAATACTCAGGAGTATTATTGAATTCATTCAAAATACTATGTTTCTCATCTAAACAATTAGGAAAATTAGTATTAATAAAATCATATACTAAAGTTTTCATAGCAATTCTTTGTTCTCTTGTGTATTCCATTTTAATATCCTCACTTCACATTAATCCAACCAGTAACATATTTACCAACAGGTTCTTTACCTACATTAGATAAAGAGTTAGTTACTCTAATACGATTATTAATTACTTCACTAGAATATACATAATAAGTACCAGATTTAATAGAAGTAGCGTTGTTTGTAGAGGAAGAAGCGTAAATCTTAGCATTATTTACTGTGAATTTAGTTCCAGCTTTTAATGTAGAATCAACACTTGGTTTTGTTGGTGTATTATTAGATGTATTATTATTTTTAGTAACATCAGATAATTTAATCCAACCAGTAACGTATTTACCAACAGGTTCTTTACCTACATTAGATAAAGAATTAGTGATACGAACTCTTCCGTTTAATACTTCTGAAGAGTATTCATAATATTTACCACTAACTTTAAATGCTGGGGTGTCTGTAGAAGAACTTGCATAAATATTAGTATTATTTAACGTATAACTCTTGATATTTTCTGTATTATTAGATTCATCAGTTTTAGTATCTTCAGTAACAGAACTACTATTACTATTTGAACCATTTTTAGAACCGATTAAAGAAGGATAATCTACATAGCATACATCTAAATCACAATCCCCATTAATTCCTGGAATTTGACCTTTACAAGAATACTGCCATACTTTATGACCAGTATATGGTGTAGAAGATGCATAATGAGCTACCCAAATATCATATTTCTTCTGAATCCATTCCGGAATAGTATATTTAAGCATACTATAATATGAATACAATGCGGTATAATATCCATTCTTCTGCATCTCATCCATAAATGCAGGAATTACAGCTTCAGCAGTTGTTCTATTATTCTGTCTGCCTTCTTCATAATCTAATAAAATAGGATATTCGAATTTTTTACCTTTAATAATCTGCATACAGGTTCTAGCTTCTCTACGAGCATCTTCAGCAGTTGTTGCATAAGAATACCAATAGCATCCTAGTGGTAATCCCTGTGCTTTACAATTTCTATAATACTCTTCAAATCTTTCATCTACCTGACTAAGTTCACGACCATATCCAGCTCTAATTACAACAAATGAAACTTTACCTGAATCTTTAACCTTGCACCAGTCAACATTACCTTGCCATTTAGAAACATCAATACCATAAATTGCCATTATAAAATACCTCCTTATAAATATAATTTATTAAAAAGTTGGCATGGCAAAAATATAAGGAAGAGGAAATTTCCTCTTCCTTATTATTCATATTATTTAAAATAATTCAGTACATTTAGTACAACAACCTGTAGCATCGAATGTAAATTCATATGTTTTTCCTTTAGTTACAGTTTTAGATGTACCTTTTGTATCAGTTAAAGAATTATATAAATTAAATGTGATAGTATCTTCCATTATAGCAGTAAGTGTACCAATTTTAACACCATCATCTATTGTAATATAATATAATCCTCTTCTACATTGATTTATAGTACCACCAGCAGATGTTTTATCTGGAAATATAGTTTTAGATGTAGATATACCGAGTTCTGATAAAATATTGGTGTCATTAACATTAACAAATCCAAGTACTAATGGTTGTTTAGTATTTGAATCTTTATAAATATATTTCTTTCCAAATACTAATCTGAATCCAGTACTAATATTACCATTATTATCGATATTATATGGATACCCATTAATAATATGATCTCCAGCTGTTAAGTTCACCCCTTCAGAATTGATTAATTTAATACCTCTAATAGATTCACCTGACTTAATCACACTATATACTAATCCATTATCTACGATAGTTTGATATCCATTAGGTGAATAATTTGGATCTATTGGTAAATCATTTACTTTATTACTAAGTCTAGCCATATTATAATTTTCAGTAGAATTATCTACACATTGTAAAGATAATGAATAATTAGATGTGAGCTTATTAAATTTCATATTATAATAGATATTAGGACTATATTTAATAGATGTATTGTCCTTACCAAAATTATAAATAGAATTTAATGATTTCTTCAAAGAAGTCATATTACTACCAAGTATATTAATAGATTTATTATTAGATAATGCTACTAATAAATCAAACCAATTTAAATTATCTTTATCTATATCACCAGAACTACCATTAAGTGTTAATAATTGACCATCTTCATCCAATAATGATACAGACATTGTAGAATTAAGACCAGAAATATTTTTAGATACTAATACTTGATTCTCTGAATTTGTAGAGTAATCATTTCCATCATCATCAACTAAATCTACATCTGTAGATGCATATAATGATCTAGGATTTAAAGTATAATACATCTTTAAATTACTAGAAATACTTACATTTTCTCCAGTACCATCAGCTTTTTTTGTAAAATGTTTTCTATCTTTAGTAATACCAGCATTGTTAAGTTTTTCTATTTCGGATATAGGATATATACATCTCTTAATAGAACCACCATATCTATATGAATTAGAACCAGTTTTAGCTAAATAATGAGTTAACGCATTTTCTATGAATTCAAACACAGTAAACCATTTCTTTACAGTAATAGATGTATCAAATTCGTATTTAGGTCCATCATCATCATCTGAACCAATAGTATATTCGCATACATAATCTAAATTAATACCACCATTAATATTTTGTAAGTATTTTAATGCTTTAGCCGGAGTATCTCCAAATAATACCCAACATGGCATTTCTTTTTCACTCTTCATCCATTTAATATAATTATTTTTATATTCTTCTGGTGGTTTAGGGACTAATGCCATATTCATATAATAAATATCTGATATATTATTATCACTAATATGTGGATGATGGAATAATAATGTATCAAATTCTATAGAATATTTAGGATAATTTGTATTGATCAATGCATATGATTCAGGATTTTTTCTATCGGTAATTTCTATAACAGTATACATGTCTTTATCAGTAAAATCTGTGGTTTTAGTATAATCAAAGAACAGATCTACTCTATATAATCTAGTAACACCATCTTTAGAAGAATAGAAAAACAAAGGAACAGGATGAGATGCTTTATCCACATCATGTCTAGCCTTAAGATCTAATATATAATCTTTAGTGACAGCTTGAGTTGGTTTTGGATCCATCGGAAATTCTGTCATATTATCTGGAGCATATAATGTAGATACATTAGAACCAAAATCTAATCTTATTTTAGCATACAATTTAGTACTATCATATCCAACTTCATTAATATTCTCGAAGAATATGTTTCTCATATTATTAGATGACTTATCTCCATTAGTTTGTTTAATAACATAATTTAACTTTTCCATTTTATATACATCAAAATTATTATATTCTTTAAATACTCCCATATTAGAAGTATTATAATGTGTACTTAATTCACTTATATATTGATCTCCTAGAGAAGAATTACCTTTAGTATATATACAAGCAGGATATTTTATATCATAAATTGTTACTTTATTTATATAATTTACGCCATCACCTTCAAAATAATATACACCAGTATCATCAGTACTGTTTTTTACATTATACCACATATTAAATTTATATTTATCTGATTCATCATTAGATAAATTACCTCTAGTATTAAAACAAAAAGCATTACCAATTTCTGTATCTATTGTATTGTCTTTAGAAAGAATGTAATTATTATTATAATCATCAGTATTTAATTTATAATACCCATCTTTTAATTCAGCATTAGATAGAATTGATCTTATAACAAAATCTATATTTTCAGAATAGGAAGATGATTTGTTTTTATATTTATCATCATTCTTGTCACCAATAAATAATTTATTAGGATTAATACTAATTCTTCTTTCAAATTTATAATTGTCTTCCATTTTAAGAGCTTCTATTTCTTCACCAGATGGTTCAGAACTACTATATCCGTTTTCATCATATACTTCAGTAGAAGCTACATAAAATTTAGTATCAATTGTAATAGATTTCTTTTTAAGGTTTTTAATATCGACCATATATCTATTGTATGTATTAGAAGCAGAATCATATGAATATAATCTTTTAAGTGTATTTTCATCCTTTTTAGCAAAAGAAACATAGTTTCCATCTACGATTAAACCATACTTACCAGAATTTCCTTCTTTATTATTATTCCACCATGTACCCACAATATCTGAAGTATTAAATTTCTCACCATTAATATCAATAATTCTTCCTAAATTCAAATATAAAGGTAGTCCATATTCTGATTGAATCGAATAAGCATTTTGGATACAAGCACCAATATAATTATCGCTTTTCTTTACAGGAATAAACTGATATTCCATTGTTTCGCCTTCAATTGTATCCTGACTACACATAAGAATGAAATAATAATCATCAGTTTTATCTTCAGGATAAACACCATTTACCTGTGCTCCTTTAAGACTTTCATAATATGTCTTACCATCATATCCTAGTACATTTACAGGATAATCGATTTCTCTTTCAGTTGATCCATCAGTTACAGTAACTTTACGTGTTCTTTCAAATAAATTTTTATATAATTCAGGATTGGTATCTTTATCGATACCATATTTATTTTTAAAATCGTCTGTTAAAAATCCAGATATTCTAAATACTAATACCATACCATCTACACAAGAAACCGAATCGTTCATTCTACCATCTGTAGGAACGAATAAATAACTATCTGTAGTAGCAGATATTTTAATTTTATTAAGTGTAGTAATTTGAGAATCAGATACTGGACAAATATCATAAGGGGTTTCTTTATTCGTCTTACTTGTTTCAGATTCATATAATTCTTTTACTACATAATTATTAGGGTCTCTTAATAATGAATAATTTTCGAATACTTCTTTTTCATTTAAGCAAGCTTTTTTAAAAATATTAATACTATCTTCATCATTTTCAGAACCTGTATAGCCGTGATACATTTTAACAGTATTAGGACTATTAATATCTAATGGACCAATATTTTTATTTCCTTGACTATCGATTCTACCTGCATAAATAGCAGGTGGTAAATTCTCATTATTTTGATATGCAGCTAAAAACTCAGCTGCTTCTCCATTAAGAGAAATATTATTAACTTTTATATTTTTTAATACTTTATCTACATCAGAACGATTATTTTCTGAATTTTCATATAAATTTTTAAAAAAAGAAACAGGATCAGATGTAAGCATATCTATAATAGCTTCATCTTTATTTGTTTTAGCATCACGTTCAATTTCACTAAATACTCTTTCGATTAAAGATTTAGTATAGCTAGGAGCTACAAGATCTTTAAACATTCCATCTGAACAAATTCTAATTTCTTTATGATTAATATCTATAAAACAAAATACCTTTTCACCATTTCTAGGTAATTTCTTAATAAGGTTTCCCGAAAAATCTTTTACTCTAGATTTCGGAATATCTACAACAATATCTTGAGTTGTTCCATAGAATACTTGATTACACACTCTAAATACTGTATAATTTGGGAAAGGGTATGTTTTATCATACCACTCTTCAGTAGATACAGAACCACCAGCTTCTGCAATAGAATCTTTATTCCATTCAAATACTTTAATAATAATACCACTTATTCTAACTGGATATGATGTATCCATTTGTAACACATTTACAAAATGTTGAGGTTCATTATTAACAATCATATTTTGCATAGAATGAACTAGGTCCATTCGTCTATCTAATAACTCAGTACTCATGTTTTGCCTCCTTTATCATTTATAATTATTATAAAGTTCCGTCACGATATAATGAGCAAACAAAAAATAAAAGCCAGCACGAGGGACAGATTCACCGCTGTCCCTCACTGGTTTTGTTGTATCAAATATGTATTAAATTTTACATGTGACGAAGAACATCAATTAACCTATTGATGTGCTTCACTCCAGACAATTGGTTGCAATAGCTAATAGCGAAAACAATTTCATCCTTGGAGAGATTCCAAGATTTCACCTCCTTTCTCATTTCTCTGGGAGAAATGTTTCCTTGATAGAAATCCCAGCTATCTGTATAGTCGTCAATAGCATTTGATACAATGCGATATTGATCATCAAAGTCGTCATAGCTATAGACGTTTGTTGTTTTGCCTTCCCAGAAATCTTCGAAATTAATGTTCATAGAATTTGCCTTTCCTCACCTGGGATCATAGATGATTGAGAATGAATGAAGGATCCCTATAGTTTTCATCTTCATTCACTATTATAGTATATAATTATTATATATCAATATTACAAAAAAGAAAGAAGACGACAATTGTCGTCTTCTTCTTTATGGATGTTTTCTATAAGTTGAATATATCATCATGAGTAGTTTTATTATTTCTCTATTCATGTTCTGGTTATAAGATATATCTAATTGTGATATATCATTTATAGAAGCATCCTCTATATAAAATATAGAGCCAATAGTCCCAATATTGACTCTATACATTGATTGAGAATTATATTCTCTGTAGAAATCTATTGGAAGATGTCTAGAATCATATTCTTTTATAATACTCATAGTATATTTAATAGCATCTTCTATTTTATCAAGTATAATATAATTCATTATTTCACACAAGAATCTATTATATCCAAATTGATGTTTTTCTAATCTATCATCACGAATACCCTTTAAATCAAAATTGTATGAATTTTCTGATGATATACCAAAATAGATTTCCAATTTATTTAAATGACAAAACAAATCATATTTATTTTTAACACTAAAGTGTATATTTCCAAAATCTACATTATCTAACACTTTAGTTGTAAAAATAGCATCTTTCTTAATAGATACTATTTCTGTATCTTGAATATGATTTTTCATAACAAGATTTTGTCTTGCATTAGCAAATCCTTTATCTAATATTCTAATCACATTACTATCATAAGTTTGTAGATATCCTATTTGAATTTGTCTTTGCTTTTTCTCCATATTCAAATAATATAAATATTGAGAATAATCTATATAACCGCTATCTAATAATATAGATATATTTGCTTTACTCATATCATATTCATAGATAGGATGGATAATAAAGGGAACTTTCACGGTATACAGTGTCCGTTCCCATAAATTTGAAATCAATTAGATTTCCTCTCCATAATTAGGAAGAGACTGTTCTCCATATTCATAAACATATTCTTCCAACTCCACTTCAAGATTCATAATACCTTGTCTACTAAAATCTCCTTCAACAAGATAATCTAAATCCTCTTTATCATTAATCATATTAGAAGTATACCCGTACTTTTCTAATATGAATTTAGATAAAGATTCTATCAAAATGTTAGAAAATTCAATAGAATAATCTACCATGATATAAACATCAACTCCATTACTCAATTGTCTCATAATATCTACAAGTTCTTTATGAGTAGCTTTGTTGAAAGATAAGAAATTAGCGTACCAAAGATCGAAATCTTTGGTAGCTGAAATTCCCATGTTATAAAAGTTCAATGGATTAAAACTGTTTAATCTATAGAATCCTTCCATATAAGAAGAGAAATTTAATACTATTTGTTTTTCTGGATTAGTATACCATTCAAATACTAACTTAGAAGGTCCAAATATTAGCATATAAACTTCCTCCTTTAGTATCTCTCAAATGGAGATATCGATGATTGTTGTTGGATATTATAATTAACTTGTGGTTGCTGAAACGACATGTTACTAGAATATCCATACATATTCATCTTATTAATAAGAAATGGCACAAATCTCTGATCAACAGAATTACCCTTCTCATCATAAATCAATCCATAATTAGCCTTTATAAATTCTAATAATGGACTCAAAAACATTCCAGGATCAGAATTATTTGTATAAAATACTACATCTATATTTTTGAATATAGCTGTAGCTACAAGCATTATAAACTTATCTACATCATTACCAGACAAGTATTCGATATATTTGGCAATAAACGAATTTTTATCGTTATTGTCAATTAAATCTGTTAATGCATAAAATGGTGGAAGAAGAATACTAGCACAGATATAATTATCCTGCTTAATAATATCTTCATCCAATACAAACACTTTCATCTTTTTCGTGGGATCACGAAATTGATCGATATACATTTGTAATTCTCTCACACTCGTTGCGATAACAAAATCTCCATACATAATTTTATACCTCCAAAATAAATTTTATAAATAAGTTACAGGATAGGTTATAACCTATCCTGTTTCTTACTTAGTACTATAATTTAATTATTGTTTACTTCCATATCAATTGTTTCTACAGAAGTGAATGGTAATGAATCTTCCCATCCATTATCATCACGTTCATTAGAAATCAAAGTCAATTGATCTGGATTATAAGAATCGATAATAATCTCTCTATCGAATTCATTATAAACATAAGATGGAACCACTTTACCAGTAGTCATATTGGTTCTAAAGTTCCACATTACATTAGAGAAATGAGCTTTATAAAGTTCAAGAGTATCAGTTTTAATACAAACTTTATTGTTCATATTATTAATGAATACATCTTTACTTTGGAGAATTTCATAGAATTCATTTACAATGTTATTGAAGAATGAATAAGCACCTATGATTTTATCACAAAGTACATTAAATAACGAAATACAATGAATGATATATTCACCAAAGAAATCTTCTTTGTATGAATTATTCAATTTTTCATATTGTTTGTTATCCAGAATAACTTTAGCAATATCTTGAAGTTCAATCAAAAATACAGAAGTCCGGTAAATTTCTTCTTTATCTGTATAAGACTTACCAGATTCTAATGGACCAGATACAGTAGAATTTAATAAAATATTAAACAAATCGAGATTCGTTCTGTTAGAATATTCAAGAAATCGTTTAATATTTTTATCTAAATTGTTTCCACCTCTGATATCATTTAAGATATCATCTAACGAAGGAGCAATTCCTTCGTTATTGTTATCATTCTTTTGTTCATTATTACTATGGTGAGTAATCTGAATAATTGGTGGTTTACATTCATCCTTCTTATCTTCTTCCATTAAAGCTTTCACATAAACTCCAACTGGTTTATTTCTGTTATGATTTTCACAATCATTCGATGTGAATTCATTTATAACAGAATTAGGTCTCGTAATTGTAGATTGGATATTAACATCCTGAATCTCAATAGTCTTATTTAATGCTTTAATTGAAATTTTCATATCGTTTTCTCCTCCATCATATTCGTCTGGAATAATATTATTGTTTCTGTTTAATCTAAACGAGTATACATCCTTAACATTTAACGTACCAGACATTATAGCTAAATCTCTAGGAATATATCGTTTACCACAGTTTTTACATTCAATGAAGTCAAATGAATCATTATACATTATTCTTCCTTGACATAAAACACCATCTTCTTCAGCATTGCATCGAATGTTCTTATTATATACAAAAACTGTAGGATAGTCTATAAGAATAGGTCCAAACCCTTCTCTATATCCCCAGTTCTTCCAAGAACCAATACCGATATCTTCAATTGCTAATCCATTATTAGCAAAGATATTTTTTAAGATAATATAAATTTCTCTTGTAAATTTACACCATTCATTATAAGAAACTATTGGTGTTACACGTTCTATTATAGCAATAGAACCATCTTGAGAAACTTCGAATATCTTACAACAAAATGGACGAACTGATGCTTGAGTTTGGTACTCATCAAGATTATTCTTTCGTCCACTAGAATCTATTGCTATTTTAGCAATGATTCTATTATCATAATTACAAGTATAAACTCTTCGATTAGTTCCACTTGTTAAAAATTTGAATCCACGTTTTTCCATGAATTCATTTAATTTAATTAAGTTAAAACCACAAGATCGAATTTCATTTATATCCTCGTAATTAAAATAAGAATATAATGGATTAACAGTCATTGAATCATATAATCCAATTCTATTATCAATATACAATTCTGATTTTTCAATAGAATCGTCATGATAAATATCTAAAAGATTATTATTCATTACCATTATTATTTGCCTCCGATTTATTATTTTCTTCATTCATTTGCTGTTGTCGCATTTTAGCTCTAACAGAATCTTTCTTAGGAATTAATCGTCTTCTTTCTAATACGTTAGAAGGGATTTTTCCTTTCGGTCTTTCACGATTACAGAACTCTTCTAAAACACTAGGTCCATTATTTGAACCATTTCTGAGTTCTTCTGCTTGTTGTAAAGATATAGCCTCCTGTTCTTCCATTTCTTTTTGTTTATTAGCTACCTCTTCTTTCTTCTTTTGTAAATAATAGTCGTTTGCGGATGAAAATTCTTTAAGAAATGCTTGTTCACCTTCTCCTGTAAATCCATGCTTTAATTCAATTTCATGGAATAGGTTTCTTTCATAATCAGTATCATACTTATCATATGCAAGACTATACTCGATATCATTCATATTTTCCTTTGTCATTTTATCCAGTCTAGGAACTGGAACCGGATGCATATCATATTCGAAATTATTTCTCTCACGTCCACGTCTACTCTTCACGATTGCTTCAAATTTACGAAATGAAAATTCGTCATCAATATCCAATTGTTGTTGGATAAGTCTATATTGTGTTTCTTCATCTAAGTCTGTATTTAGTGTGATTTTACGAATTCTTTTTGCAATATCAAAAGTATCTCCATACCCTTGATAATAATAATCAGCAGGACAATTAATATGCTTACCCCAATTCTTTGCTGCTTGAATATAAAGTTTTCTGTCTTCTTCAGATACAGTTGCATATAATCTTTCATAACGGGCTGCATTGCGTTCTGGAATTGTGACATACTTATCATAATATTCTTGCATCTTACCACCATTGGTAAGTTCTTCAAAAGAATAACTATTATATTTTTTTGTCTCATTGTTCATACTTCTATATACGAATTGCCATGCCCACTTATACAAATTGTATTCATCTTGAGCACTCGTTCTATAGTCGAAAAAGTTTGCTCTTTTTTCTTGTTCAATTGCTTCTTCATATTTAGAAACAATCTTTACATATCTTCCCGTTTCTTCATCATATGTTACTTCGTTGAAATTATTAATTTCACACTTTCCGTTTTCTCCACGTACATATACTCTTACTGCTGGTACTTTCTTAAATCCTCTTGCATCATATCCGTCATTATCATTATTAATAAAATTATTTTGTCTCGATTCCTCCATTTTTGCTTTATATTCATCAACAATTTCATTTGCTGTCTTAAAACGTGTTTGTTCAAAAAAGTCTCCCAAAAGACTTTCTCTGTCAGGATTATCTCTCACTTGTACTCTGAATGCTAATTCCTGATAAATCATATAATTAGCATGTTGTTGTTTACGATTGTTTTCGAGTTGTTCAAAATACTGTTTATAGTATTCTGGATTTTGCTGATACATCGATGGAGTGATTCTGTAATATTCCATTCCAGATTCGTATCCACGCATTCTTTCTCTGTATTGTTTTACAGCAGAAATTACATCATTTCCTACACTAGAAGTATAGTTATTTTCTTCTACAGAAAATGCTGAACAAATAAACATTGGTCTCATACCCATACGATAAAAATCTTGAGCGAGATCATTATTTTCTGCAACTGTTCCTGGTCTGAAAACTCCCTTTCTTACAGCATCTGGACCAACCATTCTGTCAGTTAATACTGTTTGACAACCACTAGCAATATAATCACGAATGTTATCAATAGCATTCTGATTATTGTTAATTGGTAGATATCTAGGGTTATTTAGATCAATTTTATATCCACCACTATCTTCTCTTAAATTCATATTAGTGTTGGGTATAAATTGTCTTGTCGGAATATACTGACCGTTAACATAAGACATACCAGTCATATTAACAGGTCTTTGCGGTTGTTTCTGGCAATTATATTTTTCAGAATATGCTTGCTGAATGTTATAATTAACCATGTTTTGTTGTTGAGTCATCTGTTGTTGATTAATAGGAATTCCATTATAATTAGAATTTCCACCAATAACAGTTCCTTCATCTTCATCATATAATTGAGAAAGATATTCTTTCTCAATTTCATTCATATCAACAACCTTAGGGTTGGGATTGATAGGAATGTTGTAAAGTCTAGCTTTACGGTTATTAGTTTCTTGCGAGTACTGTTTACCTTGATTTAAATTAGGTAAAACACCAATGTTAAACATAGATAACTTCCTTTCTATAAATTAAAATTTATAAGTTCAATAATTAACCGTGCACTGTTAATTATTATCACTTACACTCAAATAATATATAATTCTATCATAATTTAATAAATTATGTATAATAGAAAGAAGTAAGAGTGTATTATTTAAATGTAAAGTGCTGGGTCAAAACAAAAAGGAGCACTCAAAAGAGTGCTCCTCGGTATTTATACCCAATCAAATTTATTAAAATTCTTACGTTCAGCACATAATATTTTAACACATTTGTTTCTTAAATAAATGTACTGTTGTTTGGATAATTGATACTTATATCTAAACATATCTGTACCAATATTGGTCCATTCATTATAAAGTTTATTACAATCTTCTAATGTATTAGAATTAGGATACTTTTTATTAATTCGTTTTCCGTCTTTACTAGTATTATGGGTAATACGTTTAACATTAGAGAATATTTGTTCACTAGGATTTCTGGAATTATCTAATAAATAAGTATCTCCTTCTTTACATTGGTCATAATCTCCATCAGGAAATCTTTCTTTCATCATATTAAGAATAGTACCGACACTATTCTGATTCATATTCTGAAATAAACACAATGCAACAGCAGCATCAACAATTTCCTGTGATACTGAGCTGAGTTTAGTTTTTAATTGATATGTATTTATAGTAAATACTTGAGATATATCAATATAATTATTACCGTCTCTTCCCTCTTCAATAGAGGGAATTTTTATGAGTTTATTAGCACTCATATTTTCTGGATTTGTAAAATTGCCAGCAGATGTAGATAGAGTTAATACTCTAACAATATAACGATTATATTGTTCTTCACTGATAACCATAACTGGTCTGTTTGGTTTACAAACAACATGGTCTTTTGTACTTTTTGCTTCTTCTAGCTCTTTAAATACACCTTGACATATATAGATGTCTCCTCTTTTAATAGTGTTTTTAAAATATGTAACGCCAGAATCAAAAACGATTGGTTCCATTCAAAAGAGCCCCTTTCTTTAAGATTTTATAAATAAGTTTTAGATAAGATAATTTGCTAATGATTTATATATTATAAATATGAAATTGTATTTGAGTAAACCAAAAACAATTAAGTAAATTTAATTTTCCATTTGTATATGGAAAATTTTAAAATCGTTATTTTAAAAAGGAGGAACTAAAATATGATTATCCAGAAAAGCGATAAGACAATTTTAGAGCAACAAAGAAGACATCGGGAACAAAAACAAATAAATCAAAAACTAAGTAGAGTTATGATGGATATGATTATATCATATCTATTATCTGATAATAAATCTATCAGGCAGAAAGGATATACTAATATCCAACAAATGCTTATGCTCCTAAATCGTTCATTTTATAGAGATGATGATGATTCTAGAAGATTAGAAGTTATCAATGATCTATTAAGAGGACGTTTAGAATATGGTATAAAAGATCGTAGTCAGCTCGTAGATTATATAAATGGTAATGATCCAGATTATAATAGTTTATCTGGAATAAGAACAAAAGAAGTTTCAAATAATGATGTTAAATATATTGATGATACAGTAACCAAATTACTAAATACAGCTGAATTCAGTTATAAAATCCATATGTTTGAAGATATGGGTAAAAAATTTGATGAAGCAAATCCAAAACAAAAAGAAGAAATTCTTAATAATTGGAAATCATTAATAGAAGATTCACAAAATACAATTCGTTCTAATACAATAGAAAACACAGAAGATGATTTTGTTTGCATTAAAGGTGAAACTTTTGAAAAATATGCTCAAGAAGTATATGATTTTTATTCAAACCCAGCTTCTAAGGTAGCTACAGGTATGGTTGGATTTAATCATATTCTTGGTGGTGGATTTGAATCTGGTAAAGTATATTGTTTGTTTGGTCTTCAGGGTGAAGGTAAATCTACAACATTATTAAACATATCATATCAAATCAAAGAATATAATAAAAGATATAAACCAAAAGATCCAACAAAAACTCCATGTGTTGTATATTTGACTCTTGAAAATTCTAAGAAAGAAACTTTCTCTAGATTATTTTCTATTTCTACAGATGCTGGAAGAATGACAGATTATTCTGCTGAAGAGTGTATTGATTTAATGAGAAGTAATGGATTAGTGGTTAATAATGAAAATCCAATAGATCTTATTCTTAAATACAAAAACAATAATTCTATAAATACAGGTTATTTATATGAATTATATGAAGATTTATCAGATCTTGGATATGAAGTAATAGCTTATGTAGTCGATTACTTAAATTTGATTAGATCAGTAAATAGATTTTCTGCATCCGAAGAAAGATTAAAACTTGGTTCTGTTGTTAATGAACTTAAAGCGATAGCATCAGAATTAAAAATTCCTGTTATTACAGCATCACAGTTAAATAGAGAAGCTAACTCTAAAGTTGATGAAGCTAGAAATAAAGGGAAAAAGAATACTGTAAAAGAAATTTCTAGAAATAATATCAGTGAATCTATGCAGATTCTTAATAATCTAGACGGTTGTTATTTCTTAGCACCAGAATATATAAACAATGGTGAAAAGAAATATCTTGGAGTTAAAGTAGGAAAAACAAGATATCAAATGGATGATATTATGAAAGGTCATGATTCTATTCATATTCCATACACAAATCCAACAAGTATTAAATTAGTATGTGATGTAGGTATGAAAACCCCTGTATATAAATTTGATCTTGTTGAAGAGGAAATGAATAATTCAGCTGGAATGAAAGTAGATAATAATACTAAGATTCCAGATAATAGTCATCGTTGTAAAAACAATGATATTATCGAAAATAAGTACGAAATGGAATCAAGTTATTTAGAGGGTTGTGAAGGACCATCTATTGTATCAGAAAGAAAAAGATTAAGAAGAAACTTCGATGAGTATTATAAGAAAACCAATCCGAAAAGATACGCAGACGAACAAAAAATGAAAATTCCAGAACACCCTTATATTCCTGAAGGGATGGAACCATCAAAAGACGAATTCGGAAAATATCATGATAATAATGTATATCGTGATGATAATGGAAGATTATTAGATTATAATCCTAATTGGAGAGATGAACCTAAGTTCATGGGAGGTAAAAACGTAGACGCAGAAACACCAGAACATCAGATGAGAATCAGAATTCAAGCAAACGCAAGTATAAACAATTCAAAGAAGATGGAAGAAGAATTATATGGTATCTCTAGATATACTGATGCGTATACAGATATCTATGATCCATACGGAAGTAAAGAAGAAAGATTGGCTCATGACTATAATCTAGTATATGGAACAGAATTTACACCAGATGAATATTGGATGCTTAAAGAGCATTTCGATAAAGTAAAGGCTGGTCTCCTTAAAGAAGACCAGCTAGTGTTTAGTCCTTATGTACACGTTAAAAGTACAAAAGTAAACCCATTCACAAAATTACCAACACCTGATGTAGATGCTTGTATGAGAGCTTATAGAAATGGAACTATGATCAATTAATAAGATTCTAAAGCAAATTCATTATATGAATTAATAAAATCTCTTTCAGAAGAATTAATTGAACTTAAAGCTTCAGATAGGTCGGTTTTAGATATCAATTTCAATTTTCTAAAATTGAAATCTTTAACCGACCATATATCATTTAACCAAAGAATAATATAATATAATTCACCATTACCATATAGATAATTTGCTAATAATTTTGGTCTAAATCTATATGTATAATATTCCTTATCCGTAAGCGATACAGACTGAGACATCTTTTTAAGCTCAGGTAAATAATCTGATACAACGTTAAATACATCATATTCTATATTATGCTTAGAATCTAATTCATGTAAGCATAAATTATGATATGACATTTTGTTAGACGGTTTACTTCTAACAAAATCATCTAAAGTACAATCTGCTTCAACTAATGAGCTAGAAGCTGGCATTAATAACACCTCCCAATTATTTGACAATTATTTATATTTCCACCAACAAAACACGCTAAGAACTTAGTTCCTTTTGGTATGATTTTGTCTTGGAAATCAGAAATTAAATATTTTGGTAGGTATAAATCTAATGTAATTTCACTAGTCATAGTACTTGTAGATAACCAATGAAGATCTTTATTTACTATATTATTTCTATTTATATGAATAGTACTTCCTACTTCTGATTCTAGAGGTACCAATGCTTTAATATAAAATGGATGTTTTATAGTATCCGATTCATTTTTATCTACATTTTCATATAATATGGCTTCGTGAACAAAATTATAATTATCGTAATTCATATAATTAATCACTCCCTACTAATATTAATAAATTGTTAGTAAGGGCAATTTGGAGGTAAATAATATGGCATATGCATCTAAAAAGAAAATAAGAGAGTATACTCATGCTCAAGAATATATATCAAGGGCTTTACCTGATATAGAAATCGATTTAATTTATGCAGCTCAATTGAGTTTCAATAATGGTATATTGGTAAATCAATATACTAATCAACCAATTAAATTTGGAGATAAATTTATCTGTTATCCTAAGAATTTATATCCAAATAATAAAAGTGTTGTACCATTTGATCCGTTTAATAATCCTAAAATGGCTTCGTTGATAATGAAGTTGTTTTGTGTTAAATATGAAATGGAAAATCATGCTAATATAAATCTATTTTTCTTATCTAATATAGACCGTAAAGGATATGGTGTAGCAAGTTGTAGATTTGAAAGTGGTAAAACTATTGATTCTGGTAAATATACAACAGAATCTTTAAGATTTATTGATTTGATTTTCAGAATGGATTATAATCTTACAGTATATTTAGAGGAGATTCTTCATGAATTAGATGAGAAATTCGCTATAATAAGAGATTTCATATATAATAAATATGAAATAAAACAACAACCTGCTAAATATATGAGAGTTAACCCATACGAAAAATTAACTGATGAGGAGATTGATTTTTTATGTTCGAATTAAACAGAGGTCAAATGGATGCATATAGAAATGCACTAGAATGGTGGAATTCTAGAAAAAGATGGAGAACACCAGAAGACAGAACTTTTGAAATTTCTGGTGGTCCTGGTACCGGTAAGACATTTCTAATTAATTGTATTATTGACGCATTAGGAATTAATAGATCACGTATAGCTCCAATGGCATACACTGGAGCTGCTGCTATCAATATGCGTTCAAAAGGAATGTATAATGCTACTACAATTTATTCTACACTATATAATTGTGTAGAAGAGCCTGTTCTTGATGAGAATGGTAAAGTAGTATATGATGTATATTACAATAAACCAAAAACAAGAATGAGATTTGTTGAAAAGAAAGAAATTCCAGATATAGATTTATTTATAATCGATGAATCTGGTGCTGTTCCTCAAGAAATGAGAACAGTAATAGATAGAAAGGGTATTCCTGTTATAGCTGCTGGTGATCTTGATCAATTACCACCTATTACTGGTAAATCTGGATATCTTAGAAATCCTAAAAAGATTAATATTCTTACAGAGATTATGAGACAGAATGCTGATAATGCTATTATTCGGCTTTCTCATATTGCTAAGAATTATGGTGATATAAGATGTGGATGGTATGGAAATGTATTAGTCATTTATGAAGATCAATTAACTGATGATATGATAGCAAAATCTCAAATAGTCATTTGTGGTAAGAATGACACAAGAGATAAAATGACTTATAGAATACGAAAAAATATAATTCATGCTGATATGACACCAGACTTAATGAACACATTTCCACATCATGGTGAACGTATTGTTTGTCGTAAAAACAATTGGTGTATCGAATCTGATGGTATAAGTTTAACAAATGGTCTATTGGGAAATGTTGTTAGTTTTCCAGACGCATCTTCAATCAATATGAAAAATAAAACATTTACTATAGATTTTAAACCAGATCTAGGTAATGTTCCTTTTTATGGTCTAGAGTGTGATTTAGAGTATTTTGTCTCTAATACTGCTAGACGAAAAGAAATACGTGGTGGAAGATATAGTACTGGTGAAAAATTTGAATATGGGTACTGTATAACAACACACATGGCTCAAGGATCAGAATTTAATAATGGTATTTATATCGAAGAGTTTTTACGTTCAGATATAAATAATAAATTGAATTATGTAGGATTAACAAGATTTAAGAACTTTTGTATCTATGTAAAGAAAAGATAAAAAGGTTTTTAAATATATATTATATTTGTGTATAGAATGTATTCTATACACAAATATTTATTTTGGAGGTAAATTTATGAATCCGTTTGAAAAAGTAACAGAGAGAAATTTGTCTAATGACGAAATGAAAGTAGCATCTTCAGCAGGTGCTCTTCCATCAAACATGAAAAATGCTGAAGATAAAACATACATTGCTATTATCTGTAGTGATATGTATGATATTCCTTCCTCTATTTCTACCGACCCACTCAAAAATAATGGTGGTAAAGTGAAATATTCTGGAAGTGGTGAATTTATAATAGATGGTGAAGCCATCATAAGAACAGGTAGAGAAAATATGTATAATACTCTTATCACATATTTTACTGGCGATGGTGAAGAATCAATTGATATTTTCCATTCAATTATTCTTGTTGAAGGTGTAGGGTTAGAGAAGGCTGTTTCTCTGTATAGATTCCTTACGCTTTGTATGGATAAATATCCAGAAATCGATTTTAATATTCCAGAAGTTTATACTAATTGGGTTTCTGAAGAGAGTAAAGATAAAAATCTTAATACAACAGGATTAGGATTAACAAGTACAATTTTATAATAAAGGAGAAATATAATTATGAAGCCACAACAGCAGAGAAAATCATGGATGACAATGAAAAGAGAACAGTTTGGAAAAGATTGGTATGTTAAGGTAAAACCAAACGAATTGTTCAGAAATAGACTAAGAATTCTTCAGGATATTTCATATGGTAACTTCAAAGTAGAAGGCGATGATATGAAAGACCTGATGGATAGTGGTTTGATTAAATCACTAATTGAATATGTGGATGGAAAAGAAGCAGAACTTGGAGAGATTGTTAATAGTCTCAGTTTCATTATCAATAATAATGCTGGTAATGAAAAAACAGTGATTGTTTTCACTAATTGTAATAACTGCTTTACTGCATATAAACTTTCAAATGAATATCTTAGAAAGTTTTATATGACAAAAGATATTACTATCTTTATTAAATTCATGCAGGTAATTAATGAATTCAGAAATTATATTGACCTGAATAATGCATTGTAATTAATTTATGATCCTCCCTTATAAAAACTTTATATTAAAAGATTCATAAGGGAGGGTTTATTTTTTATGACTAAAGAAAATGTTATTATGCTTAGAAAGCAATTACATCACTTAGTTAACGAAGATAGAGACGTTACGAATAATGATGGTAAAAAGTCTATTCATATCCCATTACTTATCAGAGTAAATACATCATATCCGATCGATGAAATGAATTCGTATGTAATTTGGGATGACGAAAATGAATTATTATATTCTGTAGAGTATAATCAGGATATTAATAATCTTAATATTATTTGTCCTATGGCTATTAGAGTATTTGAATATGCTAGTATTGAAATGATTGAAGCTAGAACAGATAAATTAACTACAGAAAATTTCTTTGATCAAATGATTGCTAGAGGATTAACTTCGAAACGAATCAAAGATAGATGTTCTAAGTTCTTACAAGACATGACAAATGAACATACATATGCTATGGGTATGCCTTCTACAACAACAGTTAAGAAAACACTTGATATGGACGACAAGGTATTTAACCAGAATAGTGTGGATGATTCATTATAATAAAAAATATATTGGTAAACTTATTTATAATTGTATACTATTCTTGTGTATACGCATAAGAATTGTGTATATAAAAATTTATTTTATAGGAGGAATACACTATGTATTCAACAAATAATTATTATCCAAATCCAAACATGATTCCAGTACAGCAGCAACCATCAACACCATTTATCAATAATCCAAATCCATATGCAAATGGATATTATGGTAATGGAACAGTTGGTCAGCAGCCTATTCAGGCATCTGGTGTACAGATTAACAGTATGCCTAATGTCGGAAGTGCTACAACGACTGAAGAAGATAGAGAACTTCTGAAGTCTCAAAAGGGTTCTTTATTCCAGTTTACAGAATTGGATAAAGCACGTGGACGTTGCAACCATAGAGATGGTAACAATAACTATGCATTAGTTGTTATCGGAGGTGGCAATGGAGAAGCAACTGAAGTAGAATGCAAGATTTGTGGAGCTAAGTTCCATCTTGTTGATACTTCTATTGAAGCAGTTAACGAATATTGCAAAATGTTTCTTGACTTATTCCAGACAATGAAAACAATGTGGATTAACCCACCTCATGAATTTGCTGAAGCAGTTTTCGAATGCCAAGCAATTCTTGAGAAATTGCCAGATATGTACAAGGTATCTAATATCTCGTACGAATCTGCTATGAAGCAGATTAGCAATATTATCCAGAGTGCAGGATATCAGGGAAATCAGATGGTTTCCTATCTCCAGAATACACCTAACCCAATGACTACTATGGGTGGTGGTATGATGTATCCTCAGCCACAATATCAGCAGATGAATCCAATGATGGGTCAGCAGCCGATGTATGGATATCAAAATGTTGCTCAGCCTATGGGCGGAACAATGATGGGTGGAGGTAGTGCTTTCTATCAGAATGGTGTAACACCACAGCCGGTAGTTCAGCAGCCAATTCAGCCAGTAGTACAGCAGCAAACTCAGCAGCCAGTAGTACAGAATCCACAGCAGGCTACAGCTGGTGAGACAACAACATTAAAGCCAGTAGGTGGTGCAAATCCTCAGAAGATTTCAACAGCCAACGCTAAGCTTTAATTAAACAAAAGTATCATTATATTGATACTAAACAAAAAGGGGGTGATGAAAATCACCCTCTATTTTTTGTCCTTAACCAGAACAAATAAATTAATAAGGTTAAAGGAGGACAAATGATGTCTAAGTCAGAAGAATTAAAAAAGAAAACACTAAACTATGCTGACGAAATTGTGGAAATTACAGATTTCGTTGAACAGGTAAGACAAACACCAGATATTATGATAGGAAAAGTTAGAGGAAACTCTGCGTTCCTGACAATGGTGAGAGAGATCTTACAAAACTCAATCGATGAAATTTTAAAAGGAAATGCATATTCACCATTAATCTTTTTAAAATATAATGAGTCATCTCATTGGATAACTGTAGAAGATAATGGTAGAGGTATTCCACATGGAAAAATTGGAGTTATTTTTGGTGCAAGCCATACTAGCTCTAATTATGTAAAACAAAAATATCAGTATTCTGCTGGTAAAAATGGTTGTGGTGCATCCACTACTAATGCATTAAGTCATAGATTTGTTGTTGATTCTTATGTATTAGGAAAAGCAAAACATGCAGAGTTTGATGAGGGTCACCTCTGGAAAAGAGGAGAAGTTGATATAGACTGTGGAGATAGACAGGGAACTACTATCTCATTCTTACCTAATGAAGATATTATCGGACAGATAACTGCTTCATTAGAAGACGTAGCTAATCTTATTTCTCTTATCGTTCCTACAACTCCTATAGGGACAACTGTAGAGTTTACTGGAATTGATACCAAAGGTCAGACCCATATTCAAACTTTCAAAAATACCGATGGTATTTATAGCTTAATCAATAAGCTATCACCAAATCCAATGATATCTCCTATTCATGTAACTAATGATAATGGTGATATGAAAGTGGATTTATTACTCACCTATGATACTCAGTATCCTGAAGAGAGTATTATTTCATTAAATAATACTTGTCCCACGGGCGGTGGTACACATGTTGATGGTGCTTTAGATGGTATCGTCAAGTTCTTCCGGAATTATATGAACAAAATCTATCTTAGTAATAGTAAGGCAAAAACGAAGGTAACATGCATCGCAAATGACATCCGGACAGGATTACGTCTAGCTATATCTACGTTTTGCTTAAAGGCTCTTTATAACGGACAAGCTAAAGAGATTCTAGATGATCCTAAAGATATGATCCCCTTTGTATCGAACACGGTACAAGAGGGTCTAGGTGAGTGGTCTAAATCACATCCACAAGATTTACTAAAAATATGTAAATACTTTAAAGATGTGATTGATATCCGATTAAAAGCAGATAAAGAAATCGTCAAGCTACGAAATAATTTCAGTTCAAGCATTCTTGGTGGTATGCCTTCAAAGTATATTAAACCAAATAGTAATGTTGATACTGAATTAGTCATAGTTGAAGGTGATTCAGCATTTGGAGCAGCGAGAAATAGTAGAGATGCAAAGCATCAAGGTATATTTCCTATCAGAGGTAAATTACCTAATGCTTTTGAAAAGACTACTAAATCTATGCTAGAAAATGCTGAGATTGCAGCAATTTTATCTATTATCGGAGCTGGTTATGGTAGAAACTTTAACATAGACAAATGTAAAGTTTCCAGGGTTGTAATTATGGCAGATGCTGACCCTGATGGTGCTCATATCAGAACACTGGTATTAGTATTCTTACTATTATATTGCCGACCATTAGTTGAAGCTGGAAGAGTATTTGCATCTCTTCCACCACTATATGGTATTAAACAACGTTCTGGATGGAAATATTTCTTAACTAAACTTGATTTTATCAAATATGTACAGAAAGATTTCCAAAAGAATAATATCATAAAAACAAAAAACAAGTCCGTATTATCTAATAATGATTCTTTATCATTATTATACAACAATTCAGATTATGTATTAGAGCTTGAAAGACTAGCAAACTCATATGCTATCAATCCATATTTATTGGAATTTATATTAGCTAATTTGAGCTTATCTAATACAAAATTTAGTAACGAGATTAAGAAGCGTTATAGATTCTTAAACGTTTCTAAAGTTAATGGGATACTTTCTATTGAAGGTGTTTGCTATGAAAAATACCATAAAATATTTATTACAGATTCACTTATTTCCGAAAGTGGAATTGTAATGAAATATATATCTAATTCATCATTTGAATATTATCTCAATGATGAAAAAGTAACACTTTATGGTTTAATGAAACAATTCGAGAAGTATATTCCATCTGGTTTAAGTAGATTCAAAGGCTTAGGTGAAATGAATGCTGATGAATTAGGTAGAAGTACTCTTAGACCTGATGGTGATAGACAGCTCATAAGATATACTGTTGAAGATATCGAAAGTCAAATACAGGAGATGCGATATATAAACAGCAATAAGGATACATTGTTAAATGATATCCTAGATTAAAACCGTGATACAGTTTTAAATAACAAGCGATGTGGGGTAGGAAATTTCCTACCCCATTATTTTTTTGATTTTTATACCTATAACACTATAGTAATGTATTTTAATACATTAAATAAATAAACTAATATAAAGGTAGGTAATTACTAATGAGCTTTGGTAAACAGTATGACAGAAGAGATAATGAAGGCTATCGTGATAATAGAAGAGATTCTTCTTATCGTGGAAGACAGCCGAGAAAGTTTGGTTCCGATAAGAGAACCTTTAATAAGCCTGAATATGTGAAGACTAACGTAATGTTGGGCTATTCTGATTTTATGGCTGCTAATATGACAGATATTATGAATATTCTTGATGAAGTTCCGTTCGATAAGATTTCTATTCCGGTAACAATGACCAAATCTGCTGTTTTCGGTAATAAGGATTCTATCGGTTTTGTTACTGTAGGTAATATCGTTTCTGTAAAGGGTACTACTTTTACTATCAATATGCAGAAGGAAATTGCAGATCGTCTTACAGAAGAATCTGTAATTGGTATTCGTTGCACAAAGGATAAGACAACTGGTGAAATTAATTTCATTAGTTCTATCTTTATCACTAAGGGTACACCATACAAGCTTGATATGTATGGCTTTGAAGAATCTGTAGAAGTGGGTAGTGAAGAATCTGCTGTTGATGTTGTTCTGTCCGAAGAAAATACTGAAGACGAATAATATAAACTTATTGCTATACTTATGACGTTCTCTAAATGATAATTGTTGTCATCTAATACTCCTTTTCTATCCGGATACAGGTTAATTCCTGTATCCGGATAAATTAACTTAAAAGTATATATTATAATAGTGATGAAAAGTTGAGATATTATATATCTTATAACAACTTAGTAATCAAACTATTTTAGGAGGTTTAATCAAAATGTCTAAACAACAAACAATTGATGTATTGATGAACGAACAATACAGAAAGGATTTTAAAGAATATGCTATTTATACAAATAAGCATAGATATGTCCCAGAATTTAGAGATGGACTAAAGCCAGTCCAAAGAAGAATCATTTATGATGCATTCTTCAACGTTCATGCTGTAACTAAAGTTAAGTCAGCAAATATTGTTGGTGATACTATGGGTAAATATCATCCTCATGGTGACAGTAGTATCATTTCAGCATTATATAATCTGATTAACTGGTTTCAAACAAAAGAACCGTTATTTAATGGTCAAGGTAATTTTGGTAACACCTATGAAAATTCACCTGCTGCTCCTCGTTATACTGAAGCTTGGTTGAGTAATTTTACACAAGATGTATTCCTGAGTGAGTTAAAAGAATGTCCGAATGTTGTAGATTATATTCAGACTTACGATAATAAAAGATTGGAACCTATTTTTCTTCCAGCAAAATTACCAATGTTATTGATTAATGGATGTATGGCAATATCTGTCGGAAATAGAATAGATATTCCTACTCATAATATCAATGATGTTATTGATGAAACAATTAGATGTATTCAAGACCCATATCATAAGATTTTCTTGATACCTGATCATTGTCAACAATGTGAAATTTTTGAAAGTGATTGGAAATCTATTTGTGAAAATGGATTTGGATATTATAAAGTAAGAGGTAAATTAGAAGTTTTGCCTTATACTGGAGAACACAAAAAATATAAAAATTGCATGACAATTGCAATTAAAAGTCTTCCAAATAATACGTTCCTCGAAAAGATTATTATTAAAATCGAATCTATGATCAAAGAAAATAAGATCATCGGAATTATAGATATAGAAGAACATTCAACAACAAAACAAATGAATTATTTGTTGATTTTAAAAGAAGGAACAGATCCTGAATTTATTAAAGAATGTCTGTATAAAAATACAGATATTCAACAAACATTCAGAGTTAATATGAGAGTTCTTGATGGTATCGGCAATGGTAATGAGCCTATTATTACAAGAATGGATTATAATCAATATATTAGAGCTTGGATTGATGCTAGACGTCGTTCTAAACAAAGATATTATTATAATATGCTCCAGAAAGTATCAACCAAATCTCATGAATTACAAACCTATATATGGGCTATTGAATCTGGTAATTCTGAAAAGATTATTGATATTATCAGAAAACAAAAGAATATCGATGATAATGAGCTTATTGAAACTCTTATCAAGAAATGTAATATTACAGATATTCAAGCTAAGTTCTTTATAAATTGTGAATTAAAGAAATTATCCAAAGGATATTTTAATAATCACAAAGAAACGAAAAAAGAACTTGACAAAAAAGCTTCATTGTATGAATCTATAATAACACAACCAGGTGCTATAGATAATGTAATTATCCAAGAACTTGTTGAGTTAAAGGCTAAGTATGGACATCCTCGTTCTTGTAAAGTAATCAAAAACGAAAAAGATAATATCCCATCTGGTATCTTTAGAGTAGTATTCACAAAAAATAATTTTGTGAAGAAGATTGGAATTAATGATAATCCATCTATTGGTCTTAAAGACGATAGTGTTAAATTTGTTATTGATGAAGATAACTCTAATAGTATTCTTTTATTTGATAATACTGGAAGAGTGTTTAATTTACCGATAGCTAAAATTCCATTTAGTGGTAACGGAGGAATTGATATAAGAGTATTAAACAAATATATCAATTCAGAAATTATATCAGTTATTTCATCTAAGATTATTTCCGAATTTAAAGATGGAGTAATTGTAACTTTGACTACAAATGGTTATATTAAGAAAATGAATGTAACTGATTTTCTTGCTGTAGCTCCAAGTGGTCTGGTTTATTGTAAGGTAGACAATGAAGATACTGTAAATAGTGTCATGATGTTTATTGGTGATGCTAGTATTATAGTATATTCTGACTCTAAATGTATCAGAATTCCTGTTTCAGAAATTCCTTTATTGAAAAGAAATTCTAGAGGTAATATTGCTATGAGTAACGTTGATAGTATTGAAGGGATGACTGCTATAGCTAATGGAGTAAAAGATATTATTATTGCTACTTCTAAAGGCTATTTTAATAAAGTTATTCCAGAAACTATCACAACTGGTAGAAATAAGAGAGGTTCAAATTGTATAAAGCTCTCAAAAGGAGATTCTATTGTAACTTTACTTGGTTCTACCACAAATTCATCAATGGTTGTATATTATAGTAATGATGGAGTACAAAACCAATTACCCATCAATGAAATTCCTGATGGAAGTACAATTTCACCAGGTAAGAAATTAGCTAAGAGTGTAGTAAAAGCTTTCTTAGCATAAACAAATGAGTGTGTAGCTAATTAGCTACACACTCATATTTTATAACTTGGAGGTAGTCATATGACAAACGTTTCATTTGAAATTATTGATTCTTCTTTTAAGAAGTACAAACCGAGTATTAAAGATGCAGTATTGGCTGCTGCATCAAAGCTAAGGGACAGATATCAAGAATATTATAATTCTGGTATCAGTATCGTTCATATTTTTAATGATAGAATACTAATTCATGATGTACTTGGAAAGAATAAGGACTATTATGTATATAAGTATTCACACAAAAATATCCAAATCAGATTACTATATAAAGTATCTAATAATAAGATTATAATTGTATCCTGTCATGTTAAAAATGGTTCAAGATACAATTCAGGAAGTTGTCATGATGGATCTAAATATCTTGATAATTTCAGAAAGCTTGCTATATAAAAGGAGGATAATGATGAAATTTTTAAAAATGTTTAGTGATATATACACAGGGATTGGAATGTTTTGTATTAGTATGGTATGTATAATATATCTTCTATCTGATATAAAAAATAAAGAAGCTAATATATATGATTTGATTTTCATAATAATATTGATATTAAACATTTTAGGAATAATGTATAATATTTATCATTTTATGAATATATAATAAGAAAGGATGATTAAAATGGAATATATCAAAAACACTGTAGTAGATGTACCGTTTTTTATCAACAAAAACAATCAACAATATCTTTTAAAAGGTATGAAGATTGAAAATTTTGAAGAAGAATATGATTCTATATTTAAAACAAACTCAAAAGTATATGTATATATGCCTAGAGAAAATACAGAATATAGCGATATCGAAAGAACTCAATATCCAGATAATTACGATGTTATAGTAGCTGAAGCTGTTGGTATTTATACAATAAATGAAGAAATGGTATTAAGAATAAAACTAATTGATTCTTTATATTATTCTAAATTATGTGAACCATGTATTCGAATTAATGGATTCTGTACTGTAAATTCAGAATCCATACATATTAATGAAGTAACTAGATTAACTTTATCTAATAGAAAATTACAAATGATGATGTCTTCAATATTATAAAATGTGGGGTAGTAGGTTAATACCTACTACCCTTTTATTTTTAATCTATTTTTTCATATGGATTCACATATCTTATTATATTTTCTGGATGAATTATTTGAGGAGATTGAGTTGTTGTAACAAATTCATCTCTAGACTCATTTATTTTTTGTTTTAATAATGATTGTAAATCGTGTAATTTATCTAATTGAGAGTTTTCTCCCATATCAACAGCAATATATTTTTTCTCTAATACCTGTTTATATTGTTCATTATAAGATCCTTCTATTGTTAACTTTTCTAAATTATCAAGTTTATCTAACAATTCAGGTTCAATATAATCATAATACTGATTAATAAATTGTCTATAGTATCCATACACTTTATCTAACGGAATAAATATATATTGTGTATGTACTAATTCATGAACAGTTTCAGATAATGGAATTAAACCTACCATTAAACAATAATGAACATACATAACTTCATATGCTACTGCTTCTATATTCATATTTTCACCATTCTTCATTCGTTTATTCATAATAGTAGCACATATATCTCTTAGAGTTAAAGGTGAATGATGTAATTCTATTCTTATCTTAAAAGAATTTTCATTAGTTACATTAGGAAGAAATGAACAAGAATTCATATTCATATTTTCTCTAAAATACTTAACCATTTCTCTATATTCATATGATTGTCTAACCATTCTTTCTAAGTCTATTATATATTTATTAGCGTCTTTTTCATCAAATAAATCATAATCTGGAGTAGTAAATTCTGGAATATCATTAGGTATAACTACAATATCTCTATCATTTTCTACAGGTTTCATTATACTATTTTCAGAAATCATCTATGATCCCTCCTCGTAAATATCAAATTATATGTAAGTTCAAGACAAAAAATAAAGCTGAGTTTATATCTCAGCTTTATTATCACCTCCTAATAATCAAGTCCTTAAGTGTTACCTAAAGAACTTAGACATCATTGATTCAGAGTAACGGATAAATCCTCCGTTACCATTAATCTGAATATAGATTTTAGGATTCGGTGTAGCTTTTCTGATCATGTCAATATGATCATAAAATTCGTGAGCCATATAAAATGGCTCACATTCGGTAAATTCGAATGTGCCAGCGTTAACAATTTTTCTTTGCTGACTTGTAATAATAATATTGATGAATTTCAACATATTATCACACTCCTTTCATATGTATAATATACAATTATTTTATTTAATAATTACACCATATAAACATAATATTAAAGTAGTCCTAATTAGAGCTTTTCAGGGAGGATAATGAATGACTACGAAGAAAAATAATTTAAATTTTCCATCTTCTAAAAAGAATGAATTTATTAAAACATTAATGTCTATGACAAATGTAGAAATGAATCAATTCATTAAAAAGAATGGAAAAGCACCAAAAGTTACAAACCCATTTACAAAAGTAAGATGAATCTTAGGAGGAACTAAAATGGAAATCAAAAACAATTGTGATGTAACAAAAATGATTAGTGATGTGAAGAATAGTCTGAAGCAGAAATCTGCTTCTACTAAAGATGAAGTTAACATCATGAAAGCAATGCTTAATGATACTAATTATAAAGTATCTACTTATAATAATTCCGGAATTGTATCTCAGCATTGCCCTGCTGAGGATTTTAGAAATATTGTATCTGAAGCTATTGTATCTACTACTAAAATTAGTAAGGCTGAAGCTGATAGTCTTGCTAATAATTATGAAGTAAAGAAGACAACAGCTGAATCCATGGTATCTTTATCTAAAGATTTCATGAATACATATCTTAGAACTGGAAGAAAAATCAATATGGGTGGTACTGAAAAGAGTAACATTTCATTACAATTAAGAGAAATTAAGGAATCTACTAAAAGTTTTCCTAAAGCTATTGGTACAGATAGTGCTGGTAACACGATTTATGAAAGAGCAAATAAATTAGTTCCAGCTCATGAAGGACTTAAAGTAACTTCACCTTGTCCATCATGGTTAACAAAAAACGATAAATAAAATTATACAAATCATTTACACAATAATTGGAGCTACCCTAAATGGGTAGCTCCAATATTTTCTTAAAAATATTCATTAACAAAAGATTCACCTAGCGAGACATGTACATCTACTTTTACATCTTTATTATTATCTTCGATAGAAGATATATAATCGTTAGGTTCATCTTCATCTTTCATAGTAGTATAATCAAAGCTTTCATCATCATCTTTCTTAGATTTTTTATTCTTATCCTTTTCATCTTCATCATCTGATTCTAAGAAGAAATCTAAAAATGTTTTATTTCTCATAGTAGAATCAACTCCTTCCTTAACATATCTTTTTCTTATAGTTTCATCCGTTGTTTTATCTAGTTTAAATATAGATTCAACGGCTTTATATTTTAAAGTACCGTGCAATTTAGTAATTATAAATCTATCTATACTTTGCATAAGAAATGCAGTATTTTTAACTTTAACAGCTTCTCGATAATATATATCTAATTGCTCTTCCGTTTTCTCAATATCTTTTTCAAGTTCTTTTTTCAACTTAGGATCTAATCCATTACCATTATTCTTTAATTCATTTTTCATAGATGTTGTTATACTATAGATTCTGTCTCCGGATCCTGGATGACAGTCTATTATATCTGTTAGCAAATGTAACGGAATTGTAGTAAATTTATAAAAATGACCAATCAAAGGAATACTAGTTACATAGGAAGATAAACCCCAATATGTACTCATATTTCTAAACTTAGCCATAAATAAAGATAAATCTCCACCAAATCCATAATATGATGCAAAATTATCAGCTTGGCGTTCTCCCAAATATTTATTCAAACTAGTTATAGGGAACACTATCAAACTTATAAATCCGAATAAAGTATTTCTTAAAAGTTTATCAATTCTAAATGGAATAAGTAAATTTTTAGCAGATTTAGGTAATTCTGTTAAAGAGTGTTTTAAACCATTCAAGAAATTAAAATATGAATATAAATTATTAGCATCAGGGTCAGAAGTTAAAGCATTATATTGTTTAGATATAAAATTATGAAAATCTACAGAAGTTAGAGTCATACCAAATAAAGTAGGAAATAAAGTATGTGGATTTAATACAGCATGAATTATTTGATTAATCATACGGGTTACTGATGTGATAGATTCTGTAACTCCAATTGTACCATTTATATATCTTTGAAAGTTATGACCTACTTCATGTAATAAACCTGCAAACATTTCTCTATCAGAATAATCTTCACTAAACAGCAATGCTGTTGGTGCTATTACTATAATACTGATTTTGAGGTCTGGATTAAATTTCATTCCGGATTTTGTTACAGTTATACAATCTTCTTTTTTCATACCTATTCTATTTTTATTAAATTGAATTGGTAGTGTCATCATATTAGGTATATCATCATTCCATACCAAAAAAGAAAATGAATAAAATCCAAATTCCTTTTCCATTTCTCTACAAAATTTATATAAATCTTCATCGTGGTCAGCCGATATTTTATGTGTACTATTCATATATGTAAATACTCTCATATGAGTAAGATATTTTTGTCTAAATTTACTAAAATATTCAAAGCATCTAGTTATTCCAGGTGTTTGCCCAAAATATACTTCATTTAGAATATCCAAGTTATTTGTCACCTCACTTATTTGATTGATTTATAATTAAAGTAAAATATGTAAGCATAGCTCTGTTATATGATAATTTAGTAGCTAATCTACTTTTACGTCTATTATAAGCTAAACTATTTTCAGTTAAGAATTTTTCTATTAATTCATTTTGTCTAATTATATTTTTATTTTTTGTATTAGGTTTAGATTTGATAGTGAACGATATAAATTCTATATCTCTCACATCCTTAGTTTTACTAGATTCAAAATAATTTGTTACTATAAGACTACATAATTCAGTTACATCATCTATATTATCAGTATTTTTAACTACAGATTCTATAATAGATTTTATCTCTTCAGTTTTAATATTCGAATCCGAACACATTTTACATACTCTATAATCCACATCATGAGATGTAATATATGTCATAGCTCTACGAGTAACAGTATCTATTTTAGTAGAGTCATTTTCTGTTAATCTAAATGAGTCTTGAGACATATCATCAGAATCATATGTAAGATAATCTTTATTATCATAGCATTTATAATAAGCTTCAGCTGTATTTTTAATAAAACTTTTAATACGTACATGAAGTTGTTGAATTAAATACACATAATCTTCATCATCAGATTCTCCAGTAATTCTATCTTGATATGTATTAATCCAAGTATTATTGATATTTTTAACAGCACCAATTACACTACCTGTACTTTTTAAGTCAAACTTATTACTCAATTCATTATTTACTACATAATCGCACACATATCTATAATCAGCTGGAACAGCTTTAGGATATTGTGCATAATGAATTGATGGATAAAAATTACCAGAAAAAGATAAATATATCATAGCTAATTCAAGATTTTGTTTATCTTTCTTAGAATTAAAGTATTTTACTATACACATACATAAAACAGTAACTGGATTTTTAGCAGCTCTAGGATTAAAATTACTAATAGAACCGTAATAAGTACTATCAACTATTTCTTTTAATTCCTTTTCTCTACCTTTATATCCAAATACATCTAATAAATCATCTATTTCTGTTTGTCCATACACCATTCTTGTAGCTGGAAAAGTATCATATAATGCAGTAGATCTATTATTTATAAATCTACCAATCATAGCTTTATATTTAGTGAGAGATTTAGATAATGTATTTTTTACTATTGGATACATTCTAGTATCTATTTCTTTAGTCATTTTAGCCAATCTCGTTCACCTCCATTAATAATATGTTTCAGGTAATAATATTGGTCTTTACAATTATAACTATTATATAATGTGTGATTATTGATTCTTGGTTCATTGGTAATTTACACTGGTTTTACAATTTCATAATTTTACTCCTATTTCTTATTTTCTTCCATTAAAGAAAAAGACAATGGCTACTCGGTTAAATTCCGAGTAGCCCGTCATTTTATCTATAGTAAACTAATTTATAAGAGGTGATTATTATGAATACTAAACGTAAACAAGCTGAACAGTTAATATATAAATTCTTTGATAATTTAGATCCTACTAAAGCTAATACTGAATTTTACAAAACACTATTTTCCACAATGAGTGATGAACAATTCTTACAATTCTGTAAAGGTAGACTTCCATTTAGACTACAGACTACAGCATTTGAAAGAGAATTAAATCCAACCAAATGTATTAATGCACTCAAATCTATCAATGTCCCAGTTTTAGAAAAAATAACAGATCCTAATCAATATAAAAATAAAGATGGAGTTCCCGTATCTAGTGTTCACGAAGCTATGGTTGGATATATCAATGTGAAAAAACTTAAACAATTTGTTACTAAAAAGTCTGGTTATAATACGAATATTGATACAAGAAATCCTAAAACTGGTCAGATTGTTGGTAATTCTAAAGGTGTAGAATCTGATAGAGAATTCGAAACTCTTGTATTACAAAATATGGATTGTACAATTAAAGAATTATCTAGATCTAAAGCCGATGATATGGAAGCTAAAAATAAAATGTATAACCAGATAAACACTACAGGACAAGTTTATCTTAAAGATATACAATCTATAAAATATTCTCAAGTAGCAAGAAATACTGTAGATGTATATTTGATTGGATCAGGAATTATGTCAAATCTTATCGAAGATGATTATATGACACCATACACAATAGCTAATAAAAATATGAGAATTCAAAAATAATATAACTATATTTTAATATACATATTTATGGATAGATTTGATAAAGGATCCATATCATTTTTATACTCATAAATATTTTGTATATTGATTTTTATTGTTGCTTTTGACAATGCCGTTTCACTTTACGTTCAATTTTATATAATTATTTCTTCTTCAATACGGGTGCATTGTATTATAGAGGGTATAATTATATAAGAATCTCTCCTACACCAAAAGGTGTAGGAGAATTCCTTTGCTTTATACCAATTCAACTAAATATTAATTATATACAAGATGTGGAGGTGAAATTAAATGGATAATAAAAATTTTGGTGTTATTACTGAACAGGGTTATCCTATTGGTCAATTTGGATTTACTCCCTTAACAGAATCCGAAGAAGAAAATATCAAGAAAAACGAAAAAGATAAAAAGAAAGAAAAGGAGAATGAAGAAGATGTTTAATAGTTTCACTTTCGCTTGCGGGCAGGGTGCTACAAAAGCACTTATTCATTGTGTAGAGACTGGTGTTGTTTCATATAACAATTGTTGTATTGTAAACTCTACAATCAAAGATGTACCATCAAAATATGAAGATAAAGCTATTATTATTTCAGATGATCCTGATGCTGGATGTGGTAAGGTTAGAGGAGCTGCAAGAAGTCTAATGGTTAGATATCTTAAGAATAATCCTAACATTATCGATTCTATGCTAGAGGAGACAGATTATGTTAACATTATTACTACAACGGAAGGTGCTTCTGGTAGTGGTGCTTCTGTTGTATTGGCTCATTTTATTAAAAACGATTTAGGAATTCCAGTAATTATTACTGTTATTACTGGATTTGAAACAGATATTCGTGGTATTCAAAATACTATCGAATATTTTAAAGATCTTGATGGTGGAGATTTTGTAATTAATACTGTTTCTAATAAGAAATTTCTTGATAGTTATGGTAACACATTTGCTGCTGAAAAAGCTGCTAATGAATATATTGCCAATACTATCAGTATGATTAACGAAAATAAAATTATTAATAGTGAACAAAATATTGATGATACAGATCATTATAAAATTATCACAAATCCTGGATTGCTGTTTTGTAATGAATCTACATTCGAAAAAATTAAGAATAAATCTCAGTTTGATCAAATTGTATCAGATTTAATAGATTATAGTAAAAGCTTAGACTTTTCTCCATCTGCTACAAAAATTGGTATTTATATGAATATTTCTGATTCTAATCTTGATAATGTAGATACTAATTTCACATCAATTAAGAAAAAATTATGTGAAAATGACTGTGTTCCTGAGCTGTTTATTCATAAACAGTATGATAAAAACGAAAAAGAATTTGTTCGTATTATCGCTTCTGGTATTAATTTACCTAAAGAAGAATTAGAAGCAATGTATAATAAATTCCGAAATAGTATCGAAAAATATTCATATGAAGATAACTTTTTCAGTTTTATTTCTAATATGGATACAAGTTCTAATACTGATTCATCTTCTAATAAAACTTCCAATAGTTTCTTAAATCAATTTGAAGATACAGCTGGTAACGAAGAAGAAGAAGTTGTTCTTGGTCGAAATAGACGTTCTAGAAGAAAACATTCTACTATGTCTAATAATTCTTCAGATAATGGTGCTACTGAAGAAAAGAAAGTAAATAAATTTACTACTTCAAATAAAAAAGTTCCATACTCTGAAGATAGTATTGATAACTATTAATTAATAAAATTGATACGACCAGTATAGATTTTTATTAACATATTATCGGTAGTGTAGTTTTCTACACTACCGATTTTTGTTTATTATATACACTCAAACTAATTAATAATTAATCCCCAGATGGGGTATTTAGGAGGTTTAATATCATGGTTAATGAAATTGAGACTAAATTTACAAATAATATTTGTCAACAATTCAGAGAGTTAATGAAAGCAGAAAAAGATTTTGGTATGAAATCTGAATCTGAATATGATGTGCAATATCCTACAGGATTTCTTAACATCGACTACATGAATGGACAAAGAATTTTTGTTCGTTTAGATGATGGAAGAACAACTGAATATGATTCTATTGGTATTGTCGATGGGTCAATTAATATGTTTATCGGAAGAAGTGGATGTGGTAAATCTACATTAGCTGAACAGATGGCATCAAATATTATTAGACAGTTTCCTATGTCTGGTATTTTTGAAGATTCTATTGAAGGCGGTGTTACAGCTAGACGTAACGAAATTCTTACGAAATTTTCACCTGAAGAATATCATCTTAGAACCATTTCTAGAAATCATAGTGTTAATATAGAAACTTTTTATAAAAGAATTAAAGCTATTCACGATTTGAAAATGAATAATAAAGATAATTATAGATATGATACAGGATTGCTTGATTCTAGAGGTAATCATATCTATAAATTTCAACCAACAGTTTATATTCTTGATTCTTTGGCTATGTTGAGACCAGAAAAGATGACTCAAGAAGAAGAAATGTCTGGTCAAATGTCTACTACAGCAGCTGCTAAAGCTATAGCTGATTTGTTTAGACGTATCACTCCTATTATTAAAGCTTCAAATATAATTGTATTTGTAATTAATCATATAACTCAAAAAATCGAACTTAATCCTTTTGTTCATACAAAAGGACAGAATATCTTCTTAAAACAAGGAGAATCATTACCTGGTGGTGTAACACCTTTATATCTAGCTAATAATGTATTTAGATTAGATGATAATACTAAAGTTACTGATGACAAAGAATTTGGTATTTTCGGTTACCATGTAGATGTGTCTCTTGTTAAGTCTAGAACCAATAAGAGTGGTTCTACTACAGAAATGATATTCAACCAAGACTATGGGTTTGATTCTACTTTATCATTATATATGACACTTAAAAATAATAAAATGATTAATGGTGCAGGTGCTTATCTTTATATTGGAGATAGAAGTGATAAAAAGTTTAACCAGAAAAATCTTAAAGAAAAGATTGCTACAGACGAAGAATTCAGAAATATATTTATTGATGCTTGTTATAGTGTTCTTCATAATAGTTTAAAATCTAATGAAGAATATGAGTCAATAAACAATTATGATGTTTCTGATGATGTTCTTAGTAAGATTTATGGAATTAATGAAAAGAACCTTTCTATCACGAAAAAATAAAAAGATTGTATATTATTATTGTGAGTGAGATTTGTAGTCTCACTCACAATTCGTATAAAATGGAGGTTTATTAAAATGGCAAAGTTATACAATGATCCATTGATTGAATCACAATTGAAAAGAGCTAGAGAATCCTATTCTGATGATAAAGAAAAGATTCTCGGAATTGGGTTGTTACAACCTTTTGAGAAGAATAATTCAGCTTCTCGAAAATTGATGTTTGCTAATCAATTGAGACAATCAACTCAATTGATTAATCCTGATGTACCTTATATAAGTACTTCATATGAAAATCAACTCGGTAAGATGAATTCAAGTCTTATCAAAGTTGATAAAGATTATAAGATAATAGGTAAAGTTGATAAGTATTCTGCTTTTCAAAATCACCATTATTATCTTATTGTATTGGATGAAGAAGATATGTCTCTTGATGTAATAGAAAGAGTGTATTATCATCATAATACTGAAATGTATGGATTTCTGTATGATAATGATGAACTTGATTCTTATAGTGTTGGAGAGACAATAAGAAAAGGATCATCTATTAAGAAATCTATTTCATACGACAGCTATGATAATTATAGATATGGTGCAAATATAAATTGTTCCTATATCTCATCTTCAGAAAATACTGAAGATTCAGTTATAATTTCTGAATCTACAGCTAAAAAATTAGCCACACCATCTATTAGAGTTTGTGAAATCCCTATAGGTGGAAACGACATTCCGATAAATCTTTATGGTAATCAAGAAGTATATAAAATACTTCCTGATATCGGAGAAAAAATCAATAATGGTATGCTTGCCGCTACCAGAAAAGAAATAAAAGAAGAAACATTCTTCACTCAATCTAATAATAGATTAAGAGATGTAATGATTTCTGATACAAAATATCTTATTGAGGAAGGAACTGTGGTTGAAATCGAGGTATATTCTAACGATTTATCTGACGATTTACCATATCACAGTAAACAAATTCAATATTATATTGAAGATGATAAACGATTTTGTAGAGAATTTATCGATATATTGCGACCATATATTGATAATAGTGACTATATAAAGTCATATGAATTATCTAAAATGTATTCGATTTGTGAAAATAAATTGAATGGTAAACAGTATATGAAAGATGGTAAACAATTCTCTGGAATTATCATCAATGTAACTGTTTTTACTGAAAATACTGTAAAAGAAGGAGACAAAGTTTCTAATAGATATGGAGGCAAAGGTGTAGTTTCTAAAATTGTTCCAGATAACAATATGCCAATGATATCTCCTAATATTATTGGAGATCATGCTGTTTCTGGTCTTATTTGGAATTTTGCTACTTGTGTTAAAAGACTTAATTCCGGTCAATTGATTGAGAATACTTTAAATAATTTCTCTAGATGTATTATTCATTATATTTCAACAATGATTTTGAATTATGATGAAGCATTTAATCTATTGTATGATTATTTATATATAATCAATCCTGAATTCGCTGATCAATTTAAAGAATGTATAGAATATAGTAGCGATGATGAAGAAGCTATGTTCTTACTGAACGAATTTATTAGCGAATTCGAAGATGGTGTCTTGTTATCGTTAAAACCTGTATCAAATACAGTAGATTTCGATACACTGAAAAAATTATATGAAAGATTTCCTTTTGTTAGACCAAGAAAGTTAGTTGTTCCAATTGAACGATCAAATGGTAAAGTTGAAATGATAGAATCAGAAAAGCGTGGTATTATATCATCTCAATATATCTTACGTCTTAAGCAGTATGCTGATGAAAAACACAGTGCTACATCTTTAAGTAGTACTAATATTAGAAATGAAAATTCTAAGTCTAAAGCATCTAAGATGTATACTCAAAAGCACTCATCTACTCCAGTAAAGATGGGTGAAATGGAACAAGGTTTGTTGATGGCTTGTAGTTCAGAAATTACAGTAACTATGTTAATGCTTTATAGTACTTCTCCTCAAGGTAGAAGATGTGCTGAACAACTTTGTACTGGAGATGTGAATGTCGTTGATGTTCATATCACACCAGATTGTAAGTCTAGATCCGTAGAAAAAGTTAATGCTACTCTTAAAACTATGGGTACTAGATTAGAATTCACAAAAACAAGAATCAATAAAAAGAATGCTTTTCTTAAAGTAGATAAAACTATTCCTGCTTTCACTAAAGTAGAAACAGTATCACCATATCAATGGATTACTGATACTGTTAGTCCATTTGATAAAGTTGTATCTATTAAAAATCCATTCGAAAAGGTTGATTAATTTGGAGGTATACAAATGAATTATATGAAGGAAGTTATTAATAGATTGTGCAACAGGGATTTATCTGTTATAGATCAGAATTTAATCTATTCAATAAATTCTAATGTATATCAAATTATTAATAAAGATCCTCTGACTAAAGAAGAGGTAGAATATATTGGGGATGTTTTACACATCTCCAATATTCTTTATAATAATACTGATAGAAATATACTTGTATTAGAAGATGGTATTTATGATCTTCTTCTAGAAAAGTATAAAAAATACAATCCTGATTTTCAGGTAGGAGCTGAACCCATTCAATTCACAAACATGAATGGAATGGATGCTAATAATCAATATAATAGTATTGTTTCTCCATTCACAAAAGTGAATATAGATAGAAACAATATGATATTCTTTAAGGAATTATATCAAAACAGTTCTATGAATATGGCTACTGTTAATAATGATTCTAATCGTGTTTCTAAAAGAATGCGTGTATCATCTCATAAGTATCCATCATTAGTAGGAACTCTCGATAAAGCTAAATTTGTTTTAGATTATGATGCTCAACAAAAAGGAGTATATAATGATTCTAATGTACGAATTTTTGAAAGGGATTTCTTACACGAACATTTAATGAAAGGTATTATTAATCCTAATGATATTACTCTTGTTCTTGAATTGAAATATGATGGTATTTCTATAGAAGCAGAAGTAACAGATCAGGTGTTAAATGCTAGAACTAGAGGAGATACTGGATTAGATAGAGCATCTGATATGACTCCAATTTTAAGAGGATATCAATTTCCAAACGCTAAGGGATATAATATAAATCCTTTTGGAATGAAATTTGAAGCTATTATAAATAATTATAATCTTCAATTATTATCTCAATTGACAGGGAAAAATTATGCTAATCCTAGAAATGCTATAATAGGAATATTTGGCGGTGGAGATGCTGCTAAGTATGCTGAATTTATAACATTGGTTCCATTACAAACATCATTAGAATCTATGAATAGACAAGAAGAACTTGAGTTTATGAATAGATATTATACTAATGGTGAACCATGTAGATACACTATTGTAAGAGGTAATTACGAATCAGTATTATTCCAAGTAAGAAAATTTGTCAAAGAAGCAGAAATGATGAGAGATGTACTACCAGTATTATATGATGGTGTAGTTGTTTCTTATCTAGATCCAAATATAAGAAATATTCTTGGTAGACAAAATAGTATTAACCAATATAGTATTGCTATAAAATTTAATGCTAAGAAAAAGCTAACAAGAGTAAGAAATATAACTTACACTGTAGGATCAAATGGAACAATAACTCCAATGATTTGGTATGATCCTGTGGAGTTTATGGGTATGATAAATGTAAAATCTTCTGGTCATTCTTATGAAAGATTTAAAGAGTTGAATCTTAGACCAGGAGATGTTATTCAAGCTGAATTTACAAATGATGTGATGGTATATATCACTAAAGCTAATGTTAGTGAAAATATATATAATTCAAATCCACCATTTGAATTTGTTACAAAATGTCCAGAATGTGGTACAGATTTAATCATATCAGAATCTGGTAAGAGTGTATCTTGTCCTAACTTCATGTGTCCTGGAAGAAGAGTAGCTAAAATGGTTAATATGCTTAAGAAGCTAAACTTTAAAGGATTTTCAGAAGAACGTATTAAAGCTTTAGGTATATATTCTTTTCATGAATTAATGGAAATAGATTATAATAAAGCTATATCATTAGGAGAAGCAAATTGTGAGTTACTTTTAAATTCTATAAATGAATTTAAAAATACCCCAATCGCCGATTATAATATTCTAGGAGCTTTAGGGTTTACTGGAATAGCTGAAGGTAAATGGAAGATAATTATGAGATCTATATCATTATATGATATCATAAAATCTTCAGATTCAGCATTGACTTTAATGATGGCTTCTATATGTGACGGATTAGGTTATAAAACTTCTAAGACTGTAGTTAAAGAACGTTCATTCTTTATGAATGATTTAGTTTATATCTACAATAATATGAATAATATAATCTATTCTAAATGTGATCCATCAGAAGATATTTCTTCAAAGAAAGTTATAAGATTTACAGGTGTTAGAGATAAAGAATTAATGATGCAATTATGTAGTATTGGTCATGATGCATCTGAAGGATCTGTAACTAAGAAAACAAATATATTAATTGTACCATATAATGGGTTTGATAGTACTAAGGTTAGACAAGCTCAAAAGTACAATTCAAATGGTACAGGAAATATATTAATTATCCCATTATCAGAATTTAAAGTAAATCAGAGTAAGTATCTGAACAGTTAAAGTTTACCATATGGTAAACTTGACTATAATTGTATATTATCAATGTGTATAGTGGGAATAGATTAATATCTATTCCCGTTATATAAATATAAATCAATTTTATAGACTACTTTTTAAAGTAGCAGAAAGGAATTTTAAAATGGAAATCAAAAATTTCAAACTGAGAGAGACAAACATTCCGCAGCAGTTCAAACTTTTGGTAGAACAAGAACTTGTTCTGAAAAATCAGAACGGTCAAGTTACAACCTTTACTTTGAACGAAATCTCTGATCCTAATGATCAGTCTAATGATTGTACTGATATTTTCGGTTCAATCTTTCTTGCTCTTGCAAGTATTTTCGGTAACAACTTTTTTAAGGACAAGGTATCTTCAGCAATCACATTTGAAGATACTAAGGGTGTTGGAGAAGCGTTATTTACAATGAGATCAGATTTTCAGACAGATGATCTCCCAGAAGGAGAAGGTGGATTTTATAATTACACTGGTACTTTTGGAGAAAACAAAGAAGGTATCGAACCTGAAAAGGTTTTAGTTTTCGATAAGATGGAAAAGATTACACCATGGATTAATAATTTCAATCGCTCTATGCTTTATCTTCATAAGAAAAGAATTGGAGATATTTCTACAGCCAATGGAATGACTCTTATCGCATTAAGAGTTATCAGAAATTGGATGGAGGAAACAATCCAGGCTAATCCTGATGATCATATTGAATTGATCATCGATGATATGATGGGACATGTATCTCATATTTCTAAAGAAGAATATGAACAGAAGCTTATCCCATTTGCATATGTTGATGGTAAGATTATTGATGGCGAAATCACCATTGCTGTATCATTTGGTGAAGAATTAAAGAACGTTGCTAAGGGTAATAGTGACTTCTTCACTGAATAAATAATATTTACAAATAAACTTGTGTGCTTGTGATGTGTAAAAACAAAATAAACCTCTATGGAAACATAGAGGTTTATTTTTAATATCAAATCTTGGAGGGTTTTAAATGTTACCGAATACTAAACTCTATAATCGTGCTTTTTTAAATGGAAAAACGTACGATGTTATATCAGAAAATGAATTTATGACTGAAACTTTTGATAGTTATACCGATATGGCTATCATAATTGAAAATCGTTGGATTATTCCTATTCGTCATAAGAATTCAATTGGATATGGTAATGTAGGATATTATCCAAATTACCCATTCTCTAAAATTATTCTTCCTAGAACACCTGAAGAAGAAGAAATGTATTCTATCAATAAATTAGTGATGTTTAATAATATCGAAACATTGGAACAGCTTATTGATAATACAATGAAATTAAAACAAGATGAGATCAAGTATATGAGTGGAACTGCTGAAAATGCATTTCTACCATATCCTAATGATCAACTCGACTCTCCTCAAATGTGGGGATTAAAAGCTGCTGTTTGTTATAAGAACACAGATATCAATTACTATGGTCCTAGATTCGGTGATGATTTCAATAACGATAAAAGGAAATTTTCTGGTAATGATATTACGTTTAAGAAACTAGTAGCAATAGCAGATAATCTTGATATAAAGCTAACTCTTTCTTTTGAGGATAAAGATGGTGATATTCCTAATCCTATGAGAAAGAAAATCATTGTTGTTTTAAATCCTTCGATTTATACACCACCAAAATTCGAAATGGATAATAAAACAAATTCAGAAGATTCTGAAGGAGAATGATTATGAACCAATTACAATTTATATCTAAATATTCAGATGAGCATTCTGAACGTTTCAATGAAAATCTTTTCAAAAGAGATGAAATGCTCATCATAGATTATATCGAAAGAATGATTCTTTCAGCACAAAGAGATAATTATTTTATACTGAAAGTAAAAGATTTCAAAGTAATCACAGATTATAGAGAAATCATGAGAATTCTTCACAATGAAGAATCTGACGCTAATAGAAAAAACAAAAGAATCAAATATAATAAGTTTGATTATATTGATTTAAAGTCTAGTGATGTAATAATTCTTCAAATAGATTATTTTATTCAAGTTGATGACAAAAGCAAGGATGTTAGATCTTACCTGTCAATTCCTAAAGTAGTAGATAAATACTATTTTAGAATTTCTGGTTGCTATTATCTTGCAATGTATCAAATTGTAGATGGTTCAACTTATAACAATAGTGGTACTAAAAAGAAAGAGGGAATCTCATTACGTACTAACAATATGAAGATGTCAGTTTATATAAATTCTTTTAAAATGACATCTATAAAAGGAGAAGAATTCGAAGCTACTCTTTATCTTTCTAGTATAAACAAAACAATGTTTCCATTGTTTAAGTATTTCTTAGCTAAGTTTGGATTGTATGGAACAATCGAATTTCTTAAACTAAGGGATATTTATATAACAACAAATCCATTAAACAGAGATGATTTTGTTGAGTTCAAAAGAGCTGATCTATATATTTCAGCTCCTAGATTATTATGGGAAAACATTCCTGTACTACAATCATTAATCGTTACTATATTTATGGGTATTCCTAAGAATTCTCTATCTAAATATAAAAACGATATATTCAATCCAAATTTCTGGAAAGAAAATTTAGGATTTGAATTTAAATCTAGAGAAGCTTCTAAAGGTAATGCTGTATTGGATTCTCTGGAACATTATTATGATGAAGTAACAAAAACTGGCTTGCGTCTTCCTGAAGAAGATAAGAAAGATGTATATACAGTTTTAAGATGGATATCTTATCAGTTTTCTTCATTGATGAATAAAGATAATACTGATATGGGTATTAAAAGAATTAGAATGGAAGAATATATTGCAGCTTTATTCAATACAAAATTGAATACCAATATATTCAGGGTAGCTAATCCTAATGCTAGAATTAATATCAATAAAGTAGCTAGTGCTATTGATATTAAACACGATTTTTTAATTAATGCTGTTAAGTCTTGTAATCTTGTTCCATTTAACAATAATGTGAATGACTTCGATTCTATAATGGCATTAAGATATACGTTTAAAGGATTATCCGGTATTGGTGAAAAGAAAACTTCAGCAGTAAAAGATAATTATAGACATGTAAATTCTTCTCATATTGGTAGAGTAGATATGAATGATTCTTCTAACTCTGATCCTGGTATGAGTGGAACTCTTTGTCCTTATCTTGAAACTACTGAAGATGGATACTTTTCAGATTATTCAGAACCGAACACTTGGGATGAAATGAATAACGAATTAATGATTCAATATAAGCAACTGCGTAATCGTAAAGAAGTTTATGAAGCAGCTCAAGATATTGTTGGTGAGGACAATAGTAATAAGGTATTATGTATCGATAATGATCTAAATACTATAGCTAATACTTTAAGTATGTCAGATCCTAACTTATATTATGAGGACAATATTTCTATCCCATTAGATTCTAGTGGAATTATTACTTTAGATAAAGGAGATATCGAATAATGATTAAAGATATGAACTACAGATATTTTATGTTTTCATCTGAACACTATGCTCAGATTATAAAAACTGAAACTAAAGCTGGAAACAGATTTAAACCTGGAAAGGTTTTACAAACCTACAATTGGATGACATTTACATCTATTGTAAGAGATCCAGAAGCTTATTCTAAAAGATATAGCGATGCTAAAATCGTTATGTCTGGAGATATAAGAAAAATCAAATATCAGGAACCCTCATATTAAAAGGAGGTACGATATGGATAACAATGATATAGGACTTAGTTTAGGATTTATAAAGATTCCAAATTCAGCATGTCCATATTGCTTGGGTATTGTAAAGATTATAGAATCTGAAATAAATGAAACTGTTCTAGATGATAACGGTAATCGATTAAGTACTTCTAATATTTCATATAAATGTACAGGGTATTGTAGTGCTTGTGGTAGAAAAGTCTATGTAGATCCTACTAGAAACAATATCACTTATCCTTATGATAAAGATATGATAGATCTTATAAATATTATGCGTGACGTTTTAAATCCTAAAAATAAATCTTAATATCAGGGGTAGGAGAATTTTCTCCTACCCCTTTATTTTTTATATTTAATTCAACTTTATGATAATTCAGAATACCTGTGGAGGTGGAATTATGAATCCATATGAAAAACCTTTTAATAATATATGTGCAGTTTGTGGTAAAGATTCTATAGTTATGGTACCAAATTACAGAAATAAGAAAAAGAGATTTCCAGATTATATGCAATGTAAAAATTGTGGTACTAAGTATAGTATAGACTGGACAAAAAATAATGGTAGACCAGAACCATTGTATATTGATGTAGGATGTCTATTAAACATGGTTTTAAATAAGAAGTATCTAAAGAAGTTATAAACATTATAATAAGAAGTGTATTTAATAAAACATCAACATTTTGAAGTTCCTTTCTATGAGACGTGTTTAATTCTAGTAGTGGTTTAAACCACTACTAGAATTTTATTTTTAAACACTCATAACTATATAGTAAAGTTATAAATTTACATAGTTATTTATTCCTTAATAATTATTAAAAATCGAGTAGAGGTTTGTTCCTCTACTCGATTTCTTTCACTAATTTAAAATTTTATTATACCATAACTATATAATATTACAATTATTAATTTTCCGTTTAATCAATTTTTATTTTAGTATTTAATCATTTTATCCTCTTTGATACATGTAGTGGATTACTCCACTACATGTATCTATTTTTTATTTTTAAACACAATAAACTATATAGTAATTCTAGACAAGTGATATTAGCTCAGTCGGTAGAGCACTTGCCTTTTAAGCAAGGTGTCGGGGGTTCGATTCCCCCATATCGCACCATATCAAATTTTATTATCTAAAGGAGTTTTATAATTATGAAAAGGAAAGTTCCTGTTCAAACTTACCCAAAAAAGAATTTATCTGCAAAATTAAAAAGTAGAAAAGTTTTTCATTTCTACAATAACGAAACAACAGTTGTGTGTACATCTAAAATGTTTGGTAATACATTTGTTGGTGTAGCTAGATTAAAAGAAGGCGATATTACAGATGTTAAGACAGCTATGTATATCGCTGAAACTAAAATGGAAAGATCATTCTATAAATTTCAATTACAATCAGTAACACTTGGTTTAAAGGATTTAAAGGAACACAAGCGTCATGTCGAAAAATGTATTGCTGAATATAATAGAAATATCGAAGCTTGTACAAATCATATTATTGATTTAAGTAATAAAGATTGAATTTACTTCTCTTTAAGAAGTGATTAACATAGATAGTCATCCATGATCTATTTCATGGATGACTCATGTGGGACCTTAGCTCAAGTGGTTAGAGCTTCCGGCTCATAACCGGATGGTTCTGGGTTCGAGTCCCTGAGGTCCCACCAAATTTTTATAACTATATATTAATATATTCCTTGATAGCTCAGTCGGTAGAGCGTGCGGCTGTTAACCGCAATGTCTTTGGTTCGAGTCCAAATCAAGGAGCCACTTTTATCTATACACATTCTCCAAGATTTGTATCCCCTATTTTCACAGCAGGAATCGTCAGACTACCCAATTGGGTAGTCTGGATTCTTTTTATTTTTATATACTCTAAAACTATCATATAATTATATATTTCAGGAGGAGTATAAAATGTTATTAAGCAGATTAAAACTTGTAAATTATGGTGGAATCTATAATGGTCTAGGTTTGTACGAAATTGAAATAGATTTCACTCGTTGTAAGCATAAACTCATATTAATTAAAGGTGATAATGGTTCTGGTAAGAGTACTATTGAGAATGCTATCAAACCATTACCAGATGATAATTCTTCTTTTATTGAAGGGTATACAGCTAGAAAAGAAATTGAATATTACGATAATATCAATGGTGTTATCTACAATATTATATTTATTCATGAATGGAAAAATAATAAAAGAAGTAATACAAAAGGATTTATAAAAAAATCTTATTTTGATACTGGAGAGTCTGAAGAGCTTAATCCTAGTGGTAACATTACTAGTTGTAAAGAAATAATTTTCTCTGAATTCGAACTAGATCCAGGTTATATTACTTTATCTCATTTAAGTAATAATAACAGAGGTATTGCTGAATTAAGACCTAGTGAAAGAAAAAAGTATGTAGCTTCTAGATTAGATTCTACTACTATATATAATGAGATTTATAAAAAATTATCTTCTAAATCAACCACTTATAAAACGATGCTTAACAATATTGTTTATAAGATTAAAGATATCGGTGATTCTAGTTGTCTTGCTGTAGAATTAAATAAAATAGAGGATCATATTAATCACATTGAAAAAGAAATAGATAGATGTAAATATAGTATAGCTAATGCTGAAGCATCTATTAAGCTTTCAGACCCAGATAAAATGATTTCTGATAGTTTAGCTAAAGCTAAATATAATCTTATTGAATCATCTAAAGAAGAATGTAATAGTTATTCTTACTTGAAGAATCTTTGTGCTAGATTTTTAAAGAGTAGAGAGTGTATGATCAAAGACTCTCAGGCTTTAAAATTACCAAATGAATCTTCATCATTTTTTGAAAATAATTATTATAATATACTGCGTGATTATATCAATAATAGATTATCTGACTGCAACACAATTATATCTGAAACAGAATCTGGTATTGAAATATATAAAAAGGATATTCAATCTATATTAGTAAATAAAGAAGCCATCGCAAATAACATTCAAGCTAAATCAGATAAGTTATCATCTATAACTTCAGATACCGATTTCGAAGAATTAGAACGTATTCTTGATTCTCATAATAAAAAGATTTCAGAAATCGAATCTAGATGGAAATGTATTGTTACTGATATCAATTCTATTTCTAAATCAGAATTTGATATTGTGTCTACTAGATTAATGTCTATGTGGAATGATATTAAAGAAATAGCTAGAGAACTGATCAAAAATAATGTTTCTTTAACAGAGTTTTTCGATATTTCTGAAGATATTAGAGAGAAGATTAGTACTTTAAATTCTAATATTACAAAATACAAAGAATCTATCTCTTCTTTAGAAAAAGCTGATGCCATTTGTGATGAATTAAGTTCTCAATCAGAAATTCTTGAACAAAGACCTATTGATTGTACTAACGATAATTGTCCATTTATTATGGCTGCTATCGAAGCTTCAAATAAATATAATGAAATGAATCAAGATAAGATAACTGAAGATCTAGAAAATACTAGAAAAATCTTGGATGAGACAGAAGAAATGAAATCATTATTAGAAACTATAGCTTCTCTTTATGAAACATATTCTCAATTAGATAAAGAATATAATACACTAAAATCTACAATAGATAAAATCAAAATTTCTAATGTAGATTTAACTTTAGAATTTTTATTGAATTCTGCTATGTGTAATGATTCTTCTGTTAGTAATGCTATTGAAAATGTTCTTCAAGGGTATACTGACTATTCTAATGATTTAGAAGAGTATAGAGTAATTACTTTAGAAAAAATAAAGATGGATAGCGAATATCAAAAACTATATTCTCAAAAAGAATTTATTGATATATTAGCACATGAAATCGAAAGATTGAATTGTGATTTAAATAAGTGTCAAGATTCTATTCAAAGATATAATGATTTAATAATCGATTATACTAAAAGATTAGAAATGTCTAAAGAAGCACAAACTAGATTAACAGACATTGAATCTGCATTAGAAAGAGAAAGTTATAATTATGAAAAACTTAATAAAGATTCATCAATCAATAAAGCTATGGAAGAAGCAGCAGAATCTATTATCATTAATACAAAAATTATTAATGAGAACAACACAAGATTACAGGCTATTAACTCTGAATTGAGTAATCTTAATTCTAAAAGAGAGCAGTTGAATTATAAGATTAATTTATCAGTGACATACGAAAATGAAGTAAAAGAATATGAAAAAATGTATCAAAAAATAGAAACACTAAAACGTTATGCATCTCCAACATCTGGAATTCAAGTATTATTTGCTAATATGTATATGAGTAAAATACTCAGTAAGGCAAATGATTTATTGACTGGATTGTTTGGTGGTAGATTTGCATTATTACCATTTGTTATCACACCGCAAGAATTCAGAATTCCTGTTGCAGTAAATGGTGGTATCAATCATGCTGATATAACTAGTATGTCGTCAGCTCAAATAGCTTTAATCTCTATGATTATTTCTATTGCGTTGATGAGTCAATCATCTTCTAAATTAAACATCATTATTGGTGATGAAATAGATGCTCCATTTGACTCAGAAAATAGAAGAGCATTTATAGAAATCTTATATAAATTAATGGGAATGATTAACTCAAATCAATGTATCTTAGTTAGTCATAACTCAGAGATAGATTTCGATGACTGTGATATTATATTACTAAAAAATAGTAATGATATTATCACTGGCGGTAATATCATTTGGAGATATTTATAATTATACAAAAAATAAACCCGTGTGCTATAAAAGGCACACGGGTTTTCCTTACTGATTACTTATAGATAATAAGTATTGCTACTATAAAGAAATAACACAATAAGAATCCAAATGATGCAAGTGAAAGTATTAATACTATCACTTTAAGCATTGTTAAATATAAAGACTTACCAGTCTTATATTTAAATTCGGCTGCATCATTTTTGATACTTGCTATTGTATTAAAAATACAGCTAACAAGTTTGTTTTTCTCTCTAACAATCAGCCAAACTGGAAACCAGATTGGGATTGTAAAAATGATTAGCCACGCTGCGTTTTGGTCAATTTGTTTCAGTTTGCTCCATGATGGTTCTTCTTGATAATTGTGATTTTTCATTATAAATCACACTCCTTTCATTATAATAATATATAATTATACTATCTATAATTTTCAAATCGACCCAGAATGACCCTTGGAACATTCTAATAATTTTATAACGAAAGGAGAGATTGTATGAGCGTACACGTTCACGATCTTAAACCATTTAAACTCTATAATTCTAATAGTAATAAATTATTTATACCATTGGCTGAAAATGATAATAAAAAGGGTAGTTTAATATATCTTTTATCTTCAAATATAGAAGATTCTATTAAACTTATTAATTCTAATGCAATAATAAATAGAAATTGGTTTAAATCATATTATATAGAAAAATCTATAAATGCGATTATCAGTAATGAAGGGACGATCGTAGAGGTTTTAGATTCTGATGCATTATTGGAAAATAAACTAGATACCAAGTCACGTAATGCGTTAGCTGACAACGAGTTTGGAATTCCTTCTAAAAGAAAATATCCATTAAATGATGAAGAGCATGTTAGATCAGCAATAAAAATGTTTAATTATGTAGATAAAGATGATGAAGCTTTATTAGCTAAAAATATTATAAAGAAGATAAAGAAATTTAATATAGTAGATATTGAAATAGGTCCTAATAATAGATTTGGTAATTATTATAAAGTAGTAAAAGAAGATGTGTTTAATCATGGTGATGGATATACTAGTTATTATAGATCATCTAAAGATATAAAAGAGCAAGCAGATAAATGTAATGAGTTCTATAAATCACAATTTACTAATTCATACTCTGTTTCTATTCCAGAATTATATACTAGAGATATTAAATATATAGGAATTTATCATGATGAGGATAATTTAATCAAAGGATTTCTTATTGCTTATAGAAATGACAATATTAAGGATGGGAATAAATTAATGGTAGCGAAAGTATTCGCTTCCAATTCTTTAAGTGATAGCGAAAAAATGGAAGTATATGATAATCTTATTTATAATTTTAGAAATGTGTATGTGTCTATTATTAACGAATATAGAGATATCGGACCTAGGTACGCTAAAGTATTTTCAATGAATGAAAATGATAAATTGATTATGGATAGATTAGCTTTAAGAATAGGATATGTACTTAAAGACTCATTCAAATTAACTGGTACTACTGTTAAGAAAAAAGGAGAATTTATTATTAGATTATCTGATATCGAAATTCAAGAAGAGAGTAATAAAGTTATATCTAGTGAAAATTTAGGTGTTCGTGATGGTAATTCTCTTATTGTTTTTGATGATGTTTTTAATGAAGATGGTGTTGGTGATAGGAAAATAAAACAATATCTATATTCTGAAAGATTAAAAAATCAAAGAGAAGTCTTAGATATTTATACAAATATAAGAAATAGATGCCCTGTTATAAAAAATACTAGATTATCTATAGATGCATATAAAGGGTTAAATCTTTTCATAGATATGTCTTACTATAATAATGTATTCATTAATAAAAATAAAATTACTGGTGATAAAGGTGTAGATCTTTATGCTAAGATGATGGCTAAATTATTATCATCAGTAAAGGACGCTGAGAGACATGGATATTCACGTAGAACAGTTTTTATTCCAATTTATGGCTATTCTCTCTTAAATGAAGATATAATTGATTATAGAAAAAATATCAATCCTATATCTACCATAGCACGTCTTGTGAAGAGAGGTGATATTGAAACTCTTAATAATATTTTTAAAGAAATGGATGTTATTTTCTTCACAGATCAAGGATATTTCTTAATTAATGATTTTAATAATTTTGAATATAAATTCATCACTAAATTTATTAATAATATAAATAGAATGGTTACCAAGAGTATTCCAACAAATGAAGAAGATTTCAATAAAGACTCTAAAGATGCTATTGTTACTGATATTATTGATAGATTAGAAACTTCTCAAAATATTAAATTATATGGTATAACTGGTACTAAAACAGTAAGTAAAGTTCCAGAATCTACTGAAGAGAATTCTAATAATAAAGATATGAGTATTGTTAAAGATAAAGAACCTAAAAAGAAAGATGAAGAAATTAAAATAGATGATAAGAAAAAACAAGTTGTGGATGCAATTAATCTAGCTGCTAGTACATCTACTTCTACTGAAGAAGCTATAGAAAAATTAAATAATGATGAATACTTAGCAGATATAGTAAAAGATATTTCTCAAGAAGAATCTAATGGAATTAAAGTATCTGTAACTAGGAATGCTAGAATGAATGAATTAAGTAGAAATTTAAATAAGAAATCTATAAATGGTACTACTATTAAAGAACTTATAGAGAAATCCGAATATGTTGGCGATAATACACCATTACCAAAATCGTCTGCCCATATTAATAGTATCAATAATGACCAGTGGGGTAATCTTCAATTCATTAATTTTAATAAAGAATATAATGAAGATGAAGATATTATGAATATATTACACTTCTTCACTACAAGAACAGTACCTATTGGCATTATTGATGTAAAGGTAGAAAATACATCTACTACAGAAGATTATGTCAATACATGGAATGCATATTGTGAAGATATTAATGGTACTAGATTTGGATTAAGGTTTGATATACCGAGATTAAAAAATAATAGATTTATGAGATTGAGAGGTAATGATAAAACAATAAATGCTCAGCTTATGAATTTACCTATCATCAAAACAGAGAAAGATGTTTGTCAGATTACTACTAACTATAATAAAATTTTCTTTAGAATATTTGGTAAGACGCTTGGTAAATCTAATGTAATTACAGATAGAATTATTAAAGCTTTAAATAAATATGATGGTAATATGATTGTATATAAAATAGGTAGTAATAAAATGAATTCTCTTAAGTATAACTTACCTACAGATTATATTGATTTTTCTAATGATTTCTCATTTATAAAATATAAAGGAGTTAAATTCTATTTCAATCAAGATGAAATAAGAGAAAAATATGCAGATATACTTGATTTAAAGAAAGGTATTCCAGTAGGATATGATATGAATAATAAGTCATTAATATATTTCTACTATTCAGATACTAAATTTTATTCCGAGTTACTATTACGATATTTGTACGAAGATCCTAAATTTAAAGAATTGTATGATAACGCTAAACCTAGTTCAAAATATGCTTATTCTAAAGCATCAATTCTTAATGTAGAAATTCCAGTAATAGTAATATGCTGTTATTGTGAAGGGTTAACTAAAACACTCAATAAAGCTAATATAAAATTCGTAATAACTGATAAAAGAACTACATTCGATAAAAATAGATATGATTTAATAAAATTTAAAGATGCTTATCTTGAATATGAATTAAATTATAATTCAAGTATTCTTATGAATGGTATTAAAGAATGCAATACAGAAGATTATTCAATTAAAGAAGTAGATAATAAAAGCATGTGGACAGAAATGTTAGATAATTTTGGTGGTAGAATAAAAGCTGATGGTCTTGATAATTTCTATGATTTGATGTTTGATCCTATAACTATTAGAACTTGCGAAGCTTATGATTTACCATATGATTTTGTAAGTGCATTAATATATGCTTCTGACCTCTTAATAGATAGTAAATTTAATAAGCATACTGATATTACTGGTAATAGATTAAGAGTAAATGAATTAATTGCAGGTTATACATATAAAGCTTTATCAGAATCTTATGCAAGTTATAGAACAGCTTTAAAGAAATCAGGTAAAGCTATTATGTCTATTAAACAATCTGCTATAATTGATAAGATTCTTACAGATAATACTTCATCAGATGCTAGTACAATTAATGATCTTTGTTATGCAGAAGCTATTAATACTGTATCATGGAAAGGATTATCTGGTCTTAATTCAGAAAGATCTTATTCTCTTGATAAAAGAACATACGATGAATCTATGAATGGTATTTTAGGAATGTCTACAGGATTTGCTGGTACTGTTGGTGAAACAAGACAAGCTACGGTAAATGCTAATGTTCAAGGAAAAAGAGGTTATATTAAAGATACATCAAATGGTAAAGTAGAAATGAATGATGTAAATACTATGTGTATTTCAGAATGTTTAACCCCAATGTGTACAACACATGATGACCCTTTCCGTGAAGCTATGTCATATATTCAGAGAACTAAGCATGATATGAGAGTTGCTGGTGGTGATCCATTATTAATTACGAATGGTATGGATGATGCTTTAACAGAATTTACTCCAGATGTATTTTCTTTTAATGCTAAAAAGAATGGTAAAATTATTGAAAAGGATGAATCTCATATTATAATTAAATATGTAGATGGAACAATAGATTTTATTGATCTTAATAATAAAGTATATAAAAATTCTGATGGTGGTTTCTATACATCTATTAAATTAAAACCAGTAGATAATTTAGGAACTACGGTTAGAGAAGGACAGTTGATTGCTTACGATCCATTAAGTTATACTACAAATGTAGGATATGATAAAAATGCTACATATAATCAGGGTTCTATTGTAAAGATTGCTATTATTACTTCTGATAAAGGATTTGAAGATTCCTGTGTAGTAGATAGATATGTTAGTAATGCTCTATCATCAAATGTAATTACTCAAGTTCCTGTATCTTTACCTAAAAATACAAATGTATATAATCTTGTAAAGAAAGGTCAAGCAATACAAGAAGGAGATCCTTTAATGGTAATACAGAATGCATTTGATGATAATGATGTAAATGTATTATTAAAGAATCTTACTGATGATGAAGAAGAAGTTACATCTTTAGGAAGAATTCCAATAAAATCAAAAAATACTGGTATTATTGAAGACATTAAAATATATAGAACTGTAGAGATTGAAGAGTTATCTCCATCATTACAAAAAATAGTATCTGATTATGAAAGAGAACAAAGTAAGATAAGAAAGACAATAGAAAAGTATGATAAAGATAAAGCAAAAGAATACACTAATGATTATAAATTATCTTCTACTGGTAAATTAAAGAATATTGAAGAAGGTGTATTAATAGAAATATATGTAAATTATAAAGATGACTTTTCTGTTGGAGATAAGCTTATTATTCTTGGTGCTCAAAAAGGTGTAGCAAAAGAAGTATTCGAACCTGGTTTAGAACCAAGATCAGAATATAGACCAGATGAACCAATAGATGTTGTAGCAAGTATGGTATCTTTTGATAAACGTATGGTTACAGCACCATTACAATATACTTTAGCATATAAAGGATTAGTAGAATTAGATAGACAAGTAAAAGATATTATGGGTATTAAACAAGATTATTGTATCCAGAAAAAAGATTTTAGACCATAATTATAAATTTAACGGAGAAATTGGAGTAGGGTTTAACCCTACTCCAATTTTCCCTGTCAAGAGATTTGAAAAATTTAAAGGAAGTTTAATTATATTTAACAGAAGTAATTGGTGCTGGTGAAGAGACTCGAACTCTTACGATTTACTATCAAGGGATTTTAAGTCCCATATGTCTGCCTATTCCATCACACCAGCAATAAAATAAGTATTTTAATATAGAATAAATATAATTAAACTTTGTATATAGAAAACTTTTATTTCTATTACTTTATAGTTATATAAAGTTAAAAATAAAAATAAGTAGATAAAGATCTTATATTCTGGATGGAACCACAAAGTGGAATCCAGAATATAAGATCTGATCAATAAGAAAATAATAAATAGAGAAGTTAATTGTATAAAAGAAATTTTTAATAAATAGATTCTTCATAACAATTATTATTCACTTTTATATTTCTTCTATTCTCTATTTCTATAAAACTTTTCTATTTCGTTTTAATAACTTTTAAATTCTTCTTTTGAAAAAATTTTATTTTTTCAAAAGAAGCTGAAGGGTGTGTATAAGATTTTTACACACAGAGAAAACACATATTTGTAAAGGGGGGCTTTCGCTTTGTGGCTTCGCCCCCCTTTACAAATATGTTTTCTGTGTGTAAAATTTTACACACCCTTCTTTGAAAAATTTTTCAAAGAATTTAACCGTGATTATGAATAAAGTTTTAACAAAACGAAGGTCATTCATAATCACAGCACATGAAAGTCATAATTTATTCATAAAAATATGTAAAAAAATTAATTATGTATAAATTATGACTTTATAATTTTTATATTATGAAATCACGGTAATTCGTTAACATAAAACTCATTTTTTGTTCATAATTTAAGCTTTTGTATATAAATTATTCATATTCATATATCATTTGTTTATGGATGATAAATTACCTGTGTGTTTTATATAGTTATTTAAGTCATCATATATTATCCTACCAATAATTTGAACCTTTAAAAGTAATTATCTATAACATTTGAAACTTTATAATATAATTTATAAGGAAAGGAACTATTTTTAATGTCTAATAAGAAGAATATTAAAACTAGACTTATTTGTATTGATGGAGCTGATAACACTGGTAAAAGTACTCTTATTGAGTATATGAAACAGCAAGAAGAATTTAAGAATTCTAATACTCTATTCTTATCATTCCCTACAGATGAATTTAGAAAGAATAGAGACAATAGTATTATTTCTGTAGATAATAATAATAACTTTGGGCTATATTTGAATGATATCGTAAATAATCTATTTACAGAAGTATTTAAGAATGAATATGATTATATTGTATGTGATAGATCGTATCTATCTACATATATCTATAATTATATTTATGGGAATGGATTGTTTAAAGATGGTAGAGATGATTTTTTAGTAGGTGCCACCTATGAAAAATTTATGCAATTATTATATCTAACTATTGAAAAACAATTTAGTGAATACATAAGACAATATGATAGCTTATATGTAAATCAAGTTGTACTACTTAGTATAGATACCACTATGATTAACCAACAAAAAGAAAATTATAATACATATGAAACTATGATAAATTTACATACACAATCACAAGATACTGTGAATAGCTGTTTTAAATTATATTGTAATTACTTTTCTAAAAAGACAAATTACACTGATTTATTTTGGGTTGACTTATCTAGAACAAATCCATATAATAAATTCACATTTAAAATATTAAATACCTGTATCTATATTGATGGATTATTTCATAATGATGGAAAAGTGAAATACAAAAGAAAAAATATAGAAAATATTTATGCTGATGTAACAGAAATCAAGTCTAGAATAGTATTTGATAGAGATGATCTTTAAGGGGTGTTTTTAATGTCTAATAAGAAGAATATTAAAACTAAATTAATTTGTATTGATGGAGCCGATAACACTGGTAAAAGTACTCTTATTGAGTATATGAAACAGCAAGAAGAATTTAAGAATTCTAATACTCTATTCTTATCATTCCCTACAGATGAATTTAGAAAGAATAGAGACAATAGTATTATTTCTGTAGATAATAATAATAACTTTGGGCTATATTTGAATGATATCGTAAATAATCTATTTACAGAAGTATTTAAGAATGAATATGATTATATTGTATGTGATAGATCGTATCTATCTACATATATCTATAATTATACTTATGGATTTAGAGGTAGAGAAGAATTTCTTATTGAGTATACTTATAATAATTTTATGTACTCATTCTATACACGCATTAGAAATTTATTTAATAAGTACTTAAAAGAATTTGATACACTTGATGTATATCAAGTAGTGCTATTATCGATTAGTGCTGATAAATTGACATGTAAAGGAAAGTCTGAATATAAGGATAATAATACATATGAGACTGCTATAGATTTAAATAAACAGTTACAAAATAAAGTAAATTGGCAGTTTAAATTGTATTGTGATTATTTTAAAAATGATACTTATTTAACCAAATTTACAAATTCTATAATCAGTGATTATGAATTTTCTTTTAAAATTACTAATAGTAATATATATGTAGATAATTTAGTACATCATGGTGGTAAAACAGGATATGTGAGAAAAACTGTTGATGAGATTTATAATGAGATAATCAAAACCAAATGTGAAGTAGTGAAAGTGAAGTAAACTTATTTATTTCATAAATTTAGAGGAGATTATTTTATGTCTAATAAGAAGAATATTAAAACTAAATTAATTTGTATTGATGGAGCCGATAACACTGGTAAAAGTACTCTTATTGAGTATATGAAACAGCAAGAAGAATTTAAGAATTCTAATACTCTATTCTTATCATTCCCTACTGATGGATTGAAAAATAGAGATGATAAAAATATTACTATCGACAGTAAAAGTTTTGAACCTTATTTAAAAGATACTGTAGACAATTTGTTTGTTGAAGTATTTAAGAATGAATATGATTACATTGTATGTGATAGATCATATCTATCTACTTTTTTTTTATAACTATATCAATAATTATAAATATAGTAATAGTATCAATAATTCTATTATTGATTATGGAACTTTTATAATTGAATATATGTATAGAGATTTTATGGATTTATTATATTCATATATAGAAAAATCATCTGGTAAGTATCTGAATGAATATGGTAATCTTAGTATAATTCAGATTGTATTAATAAGTCATGATGTTAGTAAGTTGAGACACAAGGATGAATCAGAATATAAAGATAATAATTATTACGAAACAGCTGTAGATTTAAATCTTCAACTACAAAATAGAGTGAATGAAAATTTTAAAAATTACTATAATTATTTCTTTAATAGAAGAAATCTTATTAAATTCATTAACATATTCAACGAATTTACATTTGATATTTTAAATATTGGAGTATTTGTAGACAATATGTGTAATAAGTATAAAAGATTAAGTACAGAAGATGTATATAATAAGATTATTAAAACTCATAGCAGCACGATGATATTTAAATAAGAAGTAATTTATAATTTAGGAGGATATAGAATATGTTTTTGAAAGGTAAAAAACATAGAAACAGTAAACCATTTACAGTTTCTGCTGTGTGGTGGAATGATTCTGTTAATATTATTGATGCGGCTTGTTCTTGCTGTTATCATATTACTAAACAGAAATCATATGAAGAAAAGAAAGAATATATCGAAAAAAGGGTGTTGGCTGGTCACACATCTATTCTAGAACATGGTATCATTATTTTATTTTTAAGAAATGTACCATCTAAGTATAATGATGATTTGATTACTTTGTTATCTCTAGGTAGATATATTCAAGCACATGTAGTAAGTACTGACAAAGAATCAAATACTAAAAGTATTTGTATTTCTGGTAGTATTAGAGCATATAGTGATTTATATAGAAAATTGGGAGTTTATAATAAGGATTATTATAACAATCCTATTTTTAGATATATTTTATTTGAACTCATGTCTAGTTCCGTTAAAGAAGAATGGGCTGACTTGATTAGAGATGATAGAGTATTTGCAAATATTACTTCTGAAATTGGATTTACTACATATGTACTTCCAATGGGATATGATAATTATGATTTAGATGGAAAATATATAGTTAAAGAATACAATTTAACAAAAGATAAATCTATTAAAGTACATGATGAGATTCAGCTTATTAATATTGCTAGAATGACTCGCAAATATCCTGAATTAAGGAAAAGAGAAGTTTTAGATATGATTCCGGTTACAATTGAATTCAAGAATATGTCTAGAACAGCTACGCATCAACTTGTTCGTCATAGAAATGCTATTACACAAGAATCTCAAAGATATACAAACAGTTCAAATGCTGGATTTTATGTTCCGTCGTCAGTTAGCGATAAAAAATTTAGTATTGAAACAATGTTTGGATATGTTAATGATGTTTCGTTAAGTGATATTGGATATGATATGATTAAGCTTTACGATCAACTTATTAGAGCAGGTGTTAAAAAGGAAGATGCTAGATCTATCCTTTGTAACAATACGGAGTGTGGTTCATTGTTTATGACATTCACTTGTGGTAGTTTGAGAAAGTTCTTAGAATTAAGAACTGATCCCCATGCTCAAGAAGAGATTAGATTATATGCTAATAAAGTAAAAGAAGTTACTTCACTTCTTTTTACTTATTGTGATAGAAAAAATACTAATATTGAAAAGAAAGAGGTTAGATATTATGGATATGATGATGATGAATAATGATATTAAAGGAGTTATTTTTGGAGACCCATCTGGTGTGTTTGAAAGTAAGGATATGGTTTATTTGGTAGATTCTATTAAAAATCCACCATATGGAAGTTATTATACATTTCATAAAGATGATAATGATATCGGTTATGTAATTTATCATATCAACGAACAAAAGTGGGTAACATATGATAATATTAATGATGCTATAGAAGATGGTATTAAAGTTTTTGGACATGATGATATTTCAGCAGCATGTAATAGTCTTATTAATTTAAACCTTATTAATAATATTATCAATGCTATTAATACTGGCTCTATTGTTTATGGTGGTAAAATAGATTTAAATGAATATGATATTGAAAATGATTCATACTATGTTTCTATAAAAGATGGGAGTATTGCTTATATTATCGTGAAAATGAACGGAGAAAGAAATGTTGTTAATTTTAAAGATATTCATGATTTTGATTGTAGAATAAATATCTTAAGCGATTTTGTTGACAAAATTGAAGATATTAAAACATTTAAAAACTCTACAACATGGAAAGAAAGAGTTTGTATTGAAAATAGGGAATTAGGTGATAAGATTACATCCTTAGAGTCCTTTCTTAATGAAAATAAAAACAATGATTCAATCGATTATAAATCTTTATATAGACAGCTTGCTTATATGGAAGCTTATAAAGAAATTCTAGATAGAAGAGAACGTAGTTTTATTTAAAATAAAATCATACTAACTATATAGTAAATCTCTACATGTGCCGACACACATGAAGTGAGATTTATGTCTTATCATTTCAATGGATAATCGATATTTTGGGCAGAATTTTTATTCTTTCATTACAACAATGTCGGTTTGTGGTTTTCTTTGTTCATTTCCCAGTGCGTTAATTCGCACTGGGACCTTTCTGTCACATGTTAAACAATCTAATAATCTATAACATTGAAAGGGGCGAATTATGTATTATGACTATATATCCATATAAAAATATACTTGCTGATAAGTATATTTCTGATACAAATTTTATAATTATAAAAGATACTGATGACATAGAAGAGCTGGAAACTCAATGGAATAAATTTAATTCTTATATGACACCAAGACAACAAAGACTTAGTGATGACGAATCTATTAGAATATGGAATATGACTAACCTACAACATTATGAAGAATTAAAACAAGATTTAATCAAACCATTAGAGATCGAAGATAAGAAAGATGAATCATTTATATCAGATAATTTATTTCCTGATATTGGTGAATCGCTTGTTGATATAAGTAATATAAATGAAGATAGAAATATTAAATTAGATTTAGATAATTCTCACCATGAACTAAAAGATGATAAAAATGATAATGCTGAAGATTATGAAGCTATATCGAATATAGGTATAGTAGGTAAAATAGACGGAGACACTGCACAAGAAAAACTATCAGATTTAGAAAAAGAGTATTCAGATTTCAATTCTCAAGATAATACTTTAAAGAAAAAATCAGATGATAAATGCAGAGAATTGTATGGAGTTAGTAATAAACAAAGATATGAAAAAGAAAAATCTAAACTATTAGGATCTATCATAGATTCTGAAAACAATAGCAAGTCTATTAAGGTTGATGATGATGGGTTGAATGTAGTTCATAAATCTGTATCTGAAGATACAGGATTTGTTAGACAAGTTAATGAATTAAGATTAGAAGTTTTAAAAGAAGAAGAAAATAGACCAAAAGTTACTAAGAGAATTCATGATACTCCTTATTTTACTCCACAAGAAATGATAGATTTAGGAGTATATGGTAATTATAATTTTTACAATGTTCCAGCAGATAATGATGGATTGACAACAAAAATTAAAACACCAACATGGTTTGATTCATATCAAAATATGTATAATTATAATAGAGTATTAGAAGATTATCGAAAAGAATGGATATCTAAATTGAACGAGTTATATTCGGATTATGATGATATTAAAAAATCTGGAAATGAGGAAAAAATACTGGCAAGAAAACAATCTATTTTGGAATTAGGATGGAATCCAGAAATACCATTCACATTAGAGAATAGAGAAAAAGCTTCTATACGTATTTATAATATGATGGAACAAGAAACTGTGAAAGATGAATTTTTTAAAATTGATGATCTTATATCTGGTAATTATAGAAATATCTTGTTTAAAGAATCTGTAAATAAGGATGAATACGATCCTGTGTTTTTAATATTTACCCAAGGTAAAACACCTGTAGTTTCAGCAGGTATTAGATTATTTACTGGTAGTAGTTATACTCATGCTAGTATAGGATTTGATCCAGAATTGAATGAATCTTATTCATATAATATGAATGATCAAAATTTTGGATTTGTTAGAGAAAATAGATCCTCTTTTAAAGACAATGTAATTGGAGTATATTGTTTCTTTATGGAGAAATCTTTAGTAGATAAATTAAAATCGTATATTCAAGACTTTGCAGATCATAGAACTTTTTATGATCATAAAATTTTGTTCAATAAGATATTTAATATCAATCATAAACCTACTAAGAATAAATTCGATCAAGTTTGTTCTACATTTGTTGATAGTTGTTTGAAATTTGTTGGTATAAATTTATCTGGTAAAAATAAGATAGCTGCTCCATCTGATTTAGTTAATGGATGTAAAACAAACTCTAATAAAATTATAGAATTATTTGTAGGAAAAGCAACACAGTATCCAGGTAAAGATATTAAAAATAAAGTAAAGAAATTAATGAATGATGAAACCACTGAATCTATAAATGAGTTATCAAATATATATTATTATGATGAAAATAATAATGAAAGGTTTGATGATGTAATGTTAGAATTTATTCAAGATATGAGAAATGGAGTAAATCCGTTTAGTAACAAAACATTTTATCATATCTCGTTTGAATCAGATTTGAATGAGCGTGGACCATTAAAACCAAGAATTCCTTCTTGGATCACAAACCAATTGAAGAAAGATAAAGATTTTTTAAAAGTTCTTGAAAAATGTAAATCTGATGAGGGTGCTAGAGAAACAGGGTTTGGTTTTGAAGAATATAAAACACCTAGAGTATGTTTTTCTAATTCTATAGTAGGTTGTTTAAATGCTATTATAAATGATATAGGTAGACTAGAATTACCTGGTAAGACATTATATGTATATACTCCAGAGAAACCTATATCCGAATATAAACATAAAACAAATAAACAAATTATCAAAGATGGAGATTTATTTGATGCTAATATAACAAATGAGATGTGGATTCTCGAACCAGTTAAATTGAGATATGTCGGAAGTATCGTTGTTGATAAGGTTGTAAGAGAGAGTGTTAGGAAATATGCTAATAGTAAAAATAGTATAATTAAATATGACTATAAATGGCATTGGTTTCATAAGATCAAGAACAGATCAGTTCAAAATGAAATTTATAAAGATTTAAAGTCTAGAGAATTAAATGATATATATCATAATATAGATTTATGGGAATCGGGTAAATCGAATCTATTATGGGTTTGTGGATTATCTGGTTCGGGTAAATCTACTATATCTAAAGAAATATCCAATAAATATAAAGCAACTCATATTGAACTAGACAATCTTCAAAGAATAAAAATGGGGACACAATTTAAGAATGATAAAATTGTAAATTTATATATAGATTCTGTTGGTGGGTTGAATAATGTATTTTCATACTGTAATTCTATTGATAAAATTACATGGAAAGATATTGTTAAAGATGAAAAAGGTTGTTCTAAAGAATTCAATAGATTCTTTAATTTTATTATAAAATATGCTAATTCTAATAAATCTGAAAAAATTGTAGTGGAAGGAGTACAAATTTCTCTATATGCTAATAGTAATATAATTAGTAAAATATCCAACTACCCTGTTGTTCTAAAGATGAATGGACCATTAAAAACAGAGTTTAGACGAGAGAAAAGACTAGTACAAACTGGTATTGAAATGGGAGATAGTTTTAACGGTATTTTTTCTAGAGTTAATAGTAAGATTAAATCATGGGTAAAAGGTAATTTCTATATTGATGATTATAATAAATTAAAAGACTTTAAGAAAAGAATAAACGAATCAACAATTGTTAATGAAGTAAAACAATTTCCTATAGAATTTGATGAAGATGGAAATCTGACTATTTATAAATGTAAGACTAATAATATTTCTTATGGTGATGAGATTAATGAATCTGTACAGTTATTAGAATCATATAGAAATACTAATAACCAAGAAGGACTAGCTTATGAATTATCTAGAGTATGGTTTATGATAACAAGTATTGAGAAGAAATTAGCAAAAAAGAAAAACTTATCTGAAGAAGATGAAAAGAATCTTATAAGAAATAGAACAACAGCTATTAATGTATTTAAAACTAATCTTCAATATTTGATGAAATTAGATAATAGCTTTAATTTTAGAGTATATTATAATAATACACCATTTTCAGACAATGGGTATACTATAACAGCTAATACGTTCAAATATAGTCTTAAAGCACTAAAATCTATAATCATGTAATCAGTATCATAGAAAAAAATAAAGGTGGTAGCTTGTCCGCTACCACCTTTACTTCTTTTTTCACGTTTCGTATATTAGGCAAAGAAAGTGAATTTAAATAATAGAGATTTGTAAGATTGATTGAAATGACTTCTCTATCATATCAATAATATATAATTGAATGAATTTATTTTTTCTCATTCTCTGGTTTAACATAAGATTCATAATTATACTCTCTAGTACAAAGAAAATCTTTTCTGAATGTATATCTAATACCATATCTGCAAGAGAGTGAATGCATCTTAGCTGCAAACTTTAAAAATGTTTCTTTATCGATAGATGTCTTATAATGATACACATAAGACATTCTATTATAAACGATAGCATTTAATAAAATATATACATTTGTGTTACTACCAAGCATTTTATACAGATTTAATACCATTTCCGAATCAACAGTATTTAAATATTCTAATGCTTCATAAGTACAATTTACATACTTTTTAAACGTGTTCTCTTTTTTAGTTTTTGTAATTTTAACTTCATGATCTTTATATAATTTTTCGATCATACTTACATCAGCCTTTTTGATATCCCATTTTAACTCAATAGCTGCTTTAATAAAATCACTAAATGTAGTGAGATTATCTTCGAGTCTATAATTATAATCAGTAGCAAATTCACAAAACTCGCCATTTTTCCAAAGATATTTTCTATCATCAGAAGTATAACTTTCAGCTATAAACTTTCTCCATTCTTCGTTATAGTAATTCTTTTTCAGATTACGAGACAATAATCTTATTACTTTAGTGACACATCTTACTGGAATTCGTGATATAATATTACGAGGAACGAATTCTTTTCCTCCCATAATATCATAATATTTTATGTAATCACAAGATCTCCAGTCGTTCCAAACAGACTGTACTGTAATTCCACAAAGTTTAAACTTCTTCCCAGTCTTTACACCATTATAATATTGAGGAACATAGACATTTAAACAAACTTCTCCTCCTTCTTTGAATTCGTCCCATTCAAGAAAAGCTTTTTCCATTGTATCAATAGTACAATCTTTTTGAACTGTTCTAGAAAATTCTTTCCAAACAATATCGTTTTTTCTACAAGGTTCTACGAATTCTCTTGTGTTTAACTTCTTGATCTTCTTGTTTCTTTTAGCTGTTTCGTTCATCATAATGAAAAAACTCCTTTAAAATTAAATAAATTTAAAATAACGTTATATACGTTATTCATTGTAATAATATACAATTTTAAACCAATTTTAACTAATAGATAATATCTAGACGTATTTAGGAGGGATTACGAATGTTAACAGCAAATAAAATTATTAAAGAGATTGAAGCTGGAAGAATCTTCATTTCTGACTTTAATCTTGATCAATTAAATCCAAACTCTTATAATGTAAGATTACGAAATTGTTTTCGTATTTGTAGAAAACTTAATAAAACTAACGATGAAGATTCTTTAAAAGCTATTGATTCTAAAAATCCAGATTCTAGTGTTTTTGAAGTTTGTAATACTAATTATGGTGATAGTATAATTCTAATGCCTGGCGATTTTGTATTGGGAGCAACTCAAGAAGTTATAGCCAGTGACCACTATATTTCTGCTATTGACGGTAGAAGTTCTATTGGTAGACTAGGTATTCAAATTCATGCTACTGCTGGATTTGGTGACATAGGATTCAAAGGAACATACACATTAGAAATTTCTAATCTAAATCCAAATCCTGTTATTTTATATAGTGGGATGGAAATAGCACAAGTGTATTTTGAAAAACCTGATGGTATTGTAGATTTTCTATATAATGGAAGATACAACCATCAAGTATACCCAACAGAATCTAAATTGAATTTAGATTCTAAAACTATTAAAGGATATCATTATAATGATAAATTATCTTAAAGGAGATTTTAATTATGTTATATTATAAAGGAACTCATCAGATTAATATTGGAACTAGATTTTATAAATTTAAGGACCTTGATAATTATGAATTATTTATGGTTATGAATTTTAAAGAAGAGGAAAAAAGTCTTTTTATCATTAATATAGAAACTGGTGAATGTAAGACTGTCACTGTTAAGCAACTTAATAAAGAGTATAAGATGCTTAATGGTTATACATTTGCTAAATTTAGATTCTATTCAAATTTAAGTAAAGAATGTGTTGTTTCTACAGTTTGTAGTAGTACTAGTGATTTTATGGACAGTATTGTACTGAATGATAATAAGAGCTCTCGAATAAGTATTAATGTAGATTTTGATAACGTGTTCGATTCGCCAAAATTCGTATTGTACCCATTTATGAGTATAAATGAATTATTATATTTGACTATAACTGTTAGATATTTTGATTCTTGGAAAATATATAATGTGAAAAATTCTAGAGAATCATTTAATCTTGACTCAGATAAAAAAAGAGAATTAATCAATAAAATGATATCATTGGTATTTTTTGAAGATAGTCACAATGATTTTGATTCATTACTGTTCCAATCATATACTAATTATATGATTAGAAAATTTCCAAACAAATATAAAAATTATATAGATGATACTACAAATTTACCATCAATTAAAAATATTGATGATGAACATATTAAGTACTATCTATCTGATGTAGAAGAGCAGGCTTCATTAGAATTTCCTGATAAATTCTTTACAGAAGATTTGTATAAATATAATATAACAGATCTTATCATTAACTATAAAATGTTCAAACTAGATCCAAGTGTTGATGTGGATAAAATCAAAAAAGAATATTTTATTATTCACTTTACTGGTAGTAGTAAATGTGGTGTTGAATTGTGCCTTTATCCTAATGATAGTTATTACTTGGTTATATACAATTCTGTAAAAAGATATAAATTGAGAGAAGATCCAGACGTAGATTGTATTACTGATTTTATGTCTCAATCTATATTTAAGTAAAATATAAAACAATTGTATACTATAAAGGTGTATGAGAAGAGTATTATGTATTTTATATAATACTCTAAACATACAAATAATTTTATAGCTACTTTAAAGTAGCAGAAAGGAAGTTTCGAAATGGAAACAAAGATGAATTCACAGGAAAAAAACGCAATCAATGCAATGAAGGGATTATTCTATAAAGATAATTCCAACAACCAGGCAAGAACAGACGAAGACAAGAAGAAAGCTGAAGAAAGAAAGAAGATGATTGAGGAGAGACGTATTCGTCTCAATGACCCAGTTGACTTCAATCCAGTCCAGTCTATGCAGCCAATTAAGGCATCATGGATTGCACAGCAGATTAGTGACATTATGCGATCGACATTTGCAGACTATTTCACCAGTTCTATTATGTATGATGGAACTGACAATCAAATCAAAGCATACGCTAAATTCAGATATATTGTTGACGATGAGTATAATAAGCTCAATACTCCTGGAGACAGAAAGTTTAGAGCAGTATATACCAAGTTTAACGATATCGAAAAGAAGACAACTACAACTGATCCTAAGTGGGCATCTATTCTGAAAATGGATGCTGTAAATAATACTAAGGATTATTCACAGATTATCGTTCCTACTCAGGAATTGAAAGATGCAATTGACCATATTGTATATTTCAAGAATCCTAACGATCATAAGTGGGTAAACGTATATAAGGATCCTGTATCTGGTAACTGGGATTCTTCTCCAAAGACAGATAGAACTTTATCTGGTCGTGAACTACAGAACTTCTATTTGACTGTACGTCTTGATTTAGGTAAGGTTTTATATGAACTGTTCAATGGTAGTCCAGATTCTGATGGGTTTGAAAAGAGAAAGAATTATCGTTATGATTATTTCTTCAAATCCTATATTTCAACATCAGATATGATTCTCGATGTTGTGAGAACAAATACTGTTCTCGAAAGAAAGATGCTCGAAAATTCTTTGTCTCCTGTTAATACTGTAGCTCCAACAATTGGTTATTATGGAGCTCCGATTATCAACAGATAAAGAAATAAGTAATTAAATAATAATTTAAATGGGGGATATGCTTGAATAGCATATCCCTTTATTTTTAGTATGGAGGTTTATTGAAATGAGTCCTTATCAGTATGAAATTGTAGATGGTGTAGATTGTATTTTTGAAGAAGTAGGAAATCAATTTAATGCTTTTCGTAAAGTTAAATGGGGAGAAAATGGTAATCCTCATCTCGAATTAAGAAGATGGAGAGTACAACCAGATGGAACTGAGCAAGCTGCCAAAGGAATGACATTCCTTTCAGAACATGGACCATCAGATTTAGCTGAACTTTTAGTTAAGTTAGGGTATGGTGAAACTAAAGAACTCGTAAAACAGCTCAATAAGCGTTCAGATTTTGATAAAGCATTAAAATCTATTGGTGATGGAGATGATGATAAATCTGATAATTCTTCAGAATCTGAAGAAAAATTCTTTGATCCTAAGGATATTATTAATGGAGTATATTAATGAATAATGATAATATAAATGATGTACTCATATCTCAGATTATATATAGTAATTTTATTACCTATAATAGATTATCATATCTAACAAGACATTGTTTAACAGACTATTCTACTGATGAGATTAATATTTTTATTAACATGGATTCTATTGTAAATAGTTTGATGAAGAGAGACGTATTTCCTAATATGTTTCTCTTCACATCTTCTATTTTAAACATTGCAGCACATATGAGGTCTTATTATTGGACTAGACACCATGTTATTAGTAATATATATATTATAACAAATAACAATTATTCTATATATTCTGATAATAGTGATAGATTGAAATTGTTATCTATTCTAGTACCATATTTTCCTAGAGTATATCTTATAAAAACAAATAGTTATTGTTCTGTAGCTATAAAGAATATAGTAAATAGAACAAATCCAGATATACCATCTATTGTTATTACGAAAGATAAACTATCATGGCAATTACCAGATATAGATAATCGTATAACAATATTTAGACCTAAGAAAACTGTTAGAGGTGATGAATCATTTTATATCAATTCTAAAAATTGTATATTAAAATGGGTTGAATCTAATAGTAAGATGGATAAAAATTTATATAAACTAGACCTTACACCTAAAGGAACTCTTGGTTTATATATATCATACTCTTCATTTATTGATGATGATATGAAATTATATTCGTACTATCAATCTAAAAGAGCTATGAGAATTATTAATGATCATATATGTAATGGAGAATTTATATCTGGATATAATTCTCCATTATCTATTAAATCTATTTTAGATATTGATAGTAAACCAGAAAGAGAAAGTTTATATGATAGATATTCTAGTATTGATATTAACAGACTGACTCAAATATATCAATCGAGTAGCGAATCTAAAGATACTTCTTGGTATATTAATAAGAATGATATTAATGCTATTAAGAATATTAACAATAAATATTTCTATCAATATCCTATTGATATTATTCGTTTATATGATATGCCTGTGTAAGTAGGTATATTTGGGGTACCTCATATGAGGTACCCCTTTATTTTTTGTCTTTAACATACATATAAATGAAAAAGAATAATATTAAGGAGGGTATTATAAATGAATAATCAAGTTATTGCTAATATTATTCACGAATCTGTGACCGAATCTGAATCTACTATTATTAATGAAAGTAATGGAAAAATTTATGCAACAGGTATCCTTCAGGATCTTGATGCAGAAAATAGAAATGGTAGAATTTATCAACAAAAAGATATGTTGCCTGAAGTTAATGGTGATAGAATACAGAAAGAATTAATTCCATCTGGATATATGAGAGGACATGCTGGACATCCAGCATCTACAGAGTTATCTATTCAATCTGTTATTGATCCTAAGATTTGTTGTGTTCAGTATGATAAAATTTGGAATGAGGGTGATTTAATTAGAGCTAATTACCATGGTACTAATAATGAATATGGTAGAGCATTTAATGCTGATTTAGCTGAAGGATGTAAGCCTGCATTTTCTTTAAGAGCATTAGGTTCTGTAGATAGAGGAAGAGATGGAAAATGTTATGTTAGAAATATTAGAATTATTACATGGGATCATGTAATTTATCCTTCTCATAAAAGAGCATATACTGAAAAAATTATTGATGCTAAAACTGCTATCGGTGGTGGAACAATGCATGAAGCTGCATTAATTACAGAATCTGCTGCATATAATGGTGATATTATTCCTATTACTAATAAATCGGTAGTAAAATTTGTTCAAAGTGAATCTGCTAATATTAAAAGTATTTTAAATACATTTGATACTTTATATGAATCTGCAATGATTTGTAATGGTGGTAAAAATGTTATGATGCAATTAAAAGGCGGAGATAAGATTGTAGTTAATCTCGAACAGTACATACAAAATGAAATTATGGATTATTGCTATAATATGTAATATAAAATAATCAGTACTACCATATGGTAGTACTGATTATTACTTTAATATCAAAATAACCTTACCAATAAATATAAAATAAAGGAGATGATTGAATGGCATCTAAAGAAACTTTTAGATATAAAATATCTTTGAAATATATAAATTCATCAAATACCGAGATAATTATAGATTCTAACCAATTACATTATATTGTGATAGATAAAGACTTCGATAATAATAATATGCCAGTTATAGCTATTAGCGGATCTATAGAAAAGAATATTATAGATGATATGATAAATAATATAGATAATAATATAGTAACTTTGGGAATATATAAATATGATAATCAAAATCAATCTGATGGAATTACTACTAAATACTTTAATGATAGATTTTTATATATAATTCCTGATGATATATCTAAAACAGCAGAATTAGATTATCCTGAGGGTAAAGAACATAAAGGAATATACAAAGATATAACAATATGGTTATTACAACAAGATGCTGTAAACAATAATAGACAATCTATTAATGGTATATTTAAAAATGCTACAACTAATACTATGATATTATATGCTAGTAATTTTCTAGGTAAAATGTTATTAGAACCTGTTAAATATGATAATAAATACGATCAAATAATCATACCACCCCAAGATTCTATATCTAGTTATATAAAGTATTTAAACAATAACTTGTCAGTATTTTATGATAGCCCATATAGATTTTTTATAGACTTTGATACTGCATATATTACATCTTCTAATGGTAAGAAAATTGAAATGAAAGGAAATACTATTTATACTATAGAAATTAATGTAAAAGATTTATCATATGACCAAGAATCTATGGGAATGATAACAGACTCTTATAATCATAAATACACTATTAATGTAAACAATGCTAGTGTAGATTATACTAAAAATAATATAACAAATAAGCTTGTTAATAAAGTTACTATTATAGATAGTTTAGGTAATACAAATTCTAAGGATGTAGATAATAATAAAATTAATAATACTAGTATCATTAATAAGATAATAAACATATCTAATATTGATAATAATGCTATAAATTCTATTACATATGGTATAGATAAAAGCAATGTAATGATAACGATAGTTAAGAATGATTTAGATGCTAGTATATTTACTATAAATAAAGAGTATATAGTAACAGATCTGTATCATAAAGAATATGCTGGAAAATATTTATTAACAAGTGTAAAACAATTATATATAAAACAGACAGATAATTATTGTATGACATGTGTATTGTCATTTAAAAAATTATAATAAGGGAGAGTATGAATAATATGAAAATTACTAAAAAGAATAATTATTATGAATTATGTAATTCTAATAGAGGAACATTTTACTTTAACCCAAAATGTATAGCTAAAGAGATAGATAAAAATGGGATAAAGTTTTATGAAGATTTATTTGAAAGAAAAAGTATTCTCTCAAACGGTATACCAATACAAAACCTATATAGATCTTATATAACTTATAGATTATATAAGTTTAAAGATGATTTCACTGTTTTACTTTATAAATATAGAAAAGATATTTTAAAATATCTTTTTGGCTTTACACAAAGATATTTTGAATTTAAAGCAAGTAATATTTGTATGGAATTTACTGATTCGCATGTTGTTTGTTATAGAGAAAAATTTAAATCGAATAATAAAACCCGTGCTATAGGTAGAGAATTTTTGTGGGATATAGATTTAAATGGTGAATATGAATTGTGGGATGTAGTTAATAATCTATTTTGAAAAGTACCAGTACCCTAATAAGGGTACTGGTACTATATTATCTCTTTTTAATATATATTATAATTGTATATTATAATAGCGAATAGAGGATATTAATATGTATATTTAATATAAGGATCACCTTTATTCATATACTACACTATGATCCTAGAAGTCTAGACTCGTCATCTAGCTATATGTAATATTATATTACATATAAGGGTTTAAGGAGCCCTAACAACCATGAACAACACAATTAACAATATCACAAATGAAACCGCAAACGTAGATGTAGGAGAATTAAGGGATCTTTTATATAGCGGTAACGACAAAGCTTATATGATCTTAATTAATGAGGTTATTAAGCGACAATTCTATAGAAAGGATTTAAGCATTGTATTAATCGACATTGGCTTAAAATATATTGTCACTAATACTGCGAGAAAGCTCCGTAAGGAGAAAGACCCAAGAAAAATTGGATTCGATGAAATTGAATTTGAACGGGCAAGCAACGATTTTATGCATTCTGAAATCATCGATAAGATTGAAGAGCTTCTTAATAGAGACTTCGTTATAAATGATTACTATAGCAAATGGAAACAGCTGTATAATTTATACAATGATCAGAATATATATGATGACTATCGTAAAATATTTTTATTTGGTATGTACTTTCCCTATGAATTGTTCATAAAAGCATAAAACATAGAACAACGACAAGTAAGTTAAAGGAGTTACCAATTCGGGTAGCTCCTTCGTGTTAATAGGATTAATAAAATTTTATTTTTTATTCAATTCAGAAAGATACTTAGATTTGATAGAATTTAATGCGGTTATATATAACATCCATTGATTTCTGAAGATCTGAATTACTAAATCGTACTTCTTGACTACTTCCCATAAAGTACTCTTTCAATAAACCTCCAATATTTTCATCGCCTTTATTATATTTTATTTTAGATTTTAATCCTACTTGTTCTAAAAATACAGCAAAAAGATCCTTTTGTAATTGTTCTTTATCATTTACGTCATATGCTGTGAATTTACTATTTGTATCATCCTTTGTGCTAACTTTTTGTTCCATAGTCTTCCAAAATTCATTTGATGGTAATTTTGCGAATTCACTAGAATCATTTCTCATTTCGTCAATCCTTCTTTTACCTTCGAAATGATTAAACATAGTAACATAGGATATTTTAAGTTTCTTACCAAGAATAATGTTTTTATATTTTTCTAAATACCCCTTATTATTTTTACCCATTGCTGATAATTTTTCTCCAAATTTAGCAAATATTCTTACAAATAATGCTTGAATTTTAGTGAAGAATGTAGAGATTCTATCACTAAATTTACTTTCATTTAATACTTGCATTTCATTAATTGCTTTCATATTACCACTAGATAAGATAATACATTCATTAATATATGAATCCATTTCTCTTTCTTCTTTAATCATAATATCTAAAAATCTCATATCTTCAGCAATTCTAGTATAATCCATATTATAATATCCTCCCTTCTTTTAATCCTTATCTTCTTTATGACCTTTAATTTTATATAAAGCTTTATACAAAACTTTTCTATCTTGAGAATAACAATCCTTTGCAGCTGCTAATTTAGCAGTAAATGCCTGAGTGTGAATGGTACTCATTTCTTTTATTTGGGTTGCTTTAGATTTCATATATGTATCTATACTAGTATAAACATTATTAGAGTAAATTGGTATTTGATTATCAGATGCTCCAACTGTTTGTAAACTAGTATTAGTATAATCGTTTCCAGATGAACTATAATTAAATTTAAAGAATATACCATTACCAACCTTTTCCGTTGATAACGAACGTTCTAATGCTGTTTGTAATTTTTTATAATCACTTTCTATATTTTCTTTTGTCTTTTTGATAGAAGTTACAAGATCTTTATAATTAGAAAATCTAGTATAAGTATCATTAATATAATTACTATCTACAGTAATTGTAGTTTCTTCATTATCTCCATCTCTAAATACTTTAAATAATTCTTCACTGTAATCAGAAGAACTAATCGTTCTATTTTCACCAATTACAGATCCTCTAAATTCATCATAGAAATCACTTAGATATTCATTTAATTTTGTATTACGATCTTTGATAAAAGATACAAGTTCAGATTCTCTTTTTTGAGTATAGACTTTATCTCTTTCCTCATCACCTAAAGAAGAAGTGTCTGTATCATTACCGAAATCTTCATCCTTAGTTTTAGCATCCAATTCTCCAATTTTACCAGTTATATCAGATATTTTTAAGTCATTAAATTTGTTATTTTGTCTATCATATAGAAAAGCTTCAAATGCTGTAATTTTGGGAACATCTGTAGTATAAATATGCTTAAAATTATATCCTTTAAATTCAAACTGATCAGAATCGTTAAATTTTGTAAGCAACGTTCTATTTTTAACCAGATACTTTTCGGATTTAAATAATCCATGAATCTTAGCACTAAACTTATCAAAACATTTCTTGATAAATTCTATAAATTTTTTAATGATTTCTTTTATCTTATTAAAGAAACCAGAAAATGATTCATTGATAATTTCATATCTACCACAAGATTCTAATATGTTTTTATAGAATTCTTTATTAGCATTATTAAATTCCCTACAATAAGAAATGATAAAATTATGACCTTCTTCAACAAAGTCACAATCTCTTATATCACTTACATATTCTATTCTATTATTAGATGTAATATTATTATTTTCATTTAATAAGATTTTATCCAATGAGAATAAAGACATATTAACCCTCCTTATTAATTTTTGATAAGATATTGAGGATACTCATATGAGTATCCTCAATATAGTTAGTATATACACTAAACTATATATACTTACTTGAATATTACATTATCGAGGAAACTATTGCTGCTTCCGTAATTATAATCGTTACCATAATCATAATCGTAAGATTCGTTCTTCATTTTCTTACTATTAGAACCAGCGATTACTTTAACCATAATATTCTTATACTGTACACATCTGTCCTTCAAAGCAGTCAGATAAACACTGTTAGCTGCTGTTAATGCTTCACGAGATGTTCTAAAGAACTTATCTGCAATTGTAGATAATAAAGTACCAAAAGCACTACACATTGATGTAACATTAGTACCAGTTTCTGTAATTCCCCAGTTAGAAGCAGTAGCAGCCTTAGAGATTTTATTTAATTTATTATAAACAGCATCGATAGAATTAGTAACAAGTTTAGTAGATTCCTTAGCATAGTCTTTAGTTTTCTTAAAACTAGAAACTTCTTCTACGATTTCGCTAGCCATATTTTTAATTTCTGATGCCTGAATAGTATTTTTCTTTTCTTCACCATTTCTAAATAATTTGAATAATTCATTCTTAAAGTCTTTATTATCATAAGACTCAGAAACTCTTTTAGCATCATCAACGTACAGTTTAGCAACTTCAGCTCTAATAGCATCAGCAATTTCTTCAGCATTATCGTTAATTAACTGAGTTGCACCTTTAATATGATTTAATCTATATTGAAACTCATCAGTCGTAGCACCACTACCTGTTGGTGAAGGAGCTACAGGCGGAGTATTAGGATTAGGCGTAGCATTTTGCTGCTGTCCTATATGCTTAGCGATAATATCACTTAATTCCTGTTCATCAGCTGGATCTAAATCATCACTTAAAAAATTATTATATTTATCGATAATTTCTGCAAATTTTTTATTGGTATTATACAATTTACCACAAACATTTCTATCATTTTTACTATAGAATTCACTTCCAGTAACTTCATATAAAACACTTTCAGTTACGAAATTTGTAGGATTTAATGAATTATTATCAATATCGCTACCTTTAGCCTTCAATAAATCAACAATACTACTACCAATTTTCTTACTTCCATTATCTTCGGTATAATTAGCTTTTGATGTATAAATACCAGCTATTTTTTCATCGAACATAGTTCCTTCTCTATCTTTAAAATTCTTAATAGTAAATGTATATCCTTTAAATTCAAAATCATCTCTAATATTCTGTACTTTATTAATAAACTCATTACCATATTTCTTAGCAAAGCTAGAGCTTTTACCGAATACAGAACTCATCTTAGCCATAAACGAATGGAAGATAGCCTTAACCTTCTCTGCTAACTTTTTGAAGAAATCCTTAATCTTATTAAAGACAGCAGAAAAGCTTGTTGCTTCATATAATACTTCTCTACAACCATTAGATGAATATACTGCTAATTCATTCAATGCTACTTGTTTCATAAGAGTATTCCATTCTTCTTGACTCTCTGCTACAATTTCATATCCTAATGTAGTATAGTTAATATCTACACCTTCATCATAAATAGTATAATCAGATGGACTATATAAATCAGTATGATATCCACTATTATAACTATAACCATTTAAAGTATTCTCATTTACGAATAATCCCATATTATATATACCTCCTTTTAAAATCGGGTTTTATATTATTAATAAATACTATCCATATCTGTCATGAAATCATAATAAGCTGCCTCACCAATAGCCTCAATTAAATCAGCAGATTCATTCTTAGCAGACTTGTGAGTAGAAGCATAAGCAGCAGCAGAAGAGTACACTTTTCTACACTGTGCTACTGTAAATTTATATACATCCATAAATACACTAGTTAATTTTGTGATTACATCTCTTTCATTTGTTGCAATCTTTAATAAAGCACCTACAACTTTTTGCTGTGTTCGAGCTTTTTCAACTGTATCAATTGCACCACTGTCATTCTTTTTATATGTAGTATACTTAGTATTGTATTTATCATTTTTAACATCAACATCAATACTAGCATAATTATAATTATTAGCTAAATTATCATTATTTCCCTTTTCTCTATCAGAAACAATATCACTGATTTTAGCCTGAGCATCTTTTAATTTATTAACAATTTTACTAATTGTACCAGTCAGATTATCGTTATATTTCTTAATATCGCTTTTAGCTTTATCAGTTTCTGTAAGCATATCTCCAATATTAGAAATTTCAGCAGTGGTCCAGTTAGTTTTGTCTGATTCATATTCAAATAAAGCATCTAATGCTACTTTTTTAAAATTCTTCATATCTCCATCTACAGAACCACTAATACTAGTATCTAAATTACTTCTAATAATTTTTTCTACGATTTCATCTTTAGACATTTTTTCTGCTTTATCTAATTGAATACCATATAAAGTAGTCGATAAATCATTTGTTGATAAAGCTTTATTATAACCATCGGTATCATCACTAACAATATCGTAGCTAAATACAGCATCAATATTAGCACTAGATTTAGGATTTCTATACTTATTTACTTTAAATTTAGACCAGTCGCCACATCCATTAATAATTTTCTTATATTTTTCTACTAATTTCTTATTAGCGTGGAAAACTTTTAAAAGTTTCGCACCAAAAGCCTGTAAAATACCCTTAATCTTACCGATAAGGGATTTAAATAATTCAACGATTTTATCAATGATATCTTTAAATCCTTCATTGATAACTACAGTTCCTTCATTAAGAGTTCTTCTACATTCATCCATATCCATTTTAATTCCAGCATTAAACAAAGCAAAATCGTTATACTGATTTTCCATAAGCATGATACCACAGCCAGTAACACAATCATATCCTTCCATTGCCGGAATAGTATCAGCATAATTTACACCACCAATTCCGTAGTGTGTATTATTGTTAAAGATCATACTTAGATTTCCTCCTTTGTATGTGTTTTCGTTTAATAATATATATTATTGAACAAATTGATTTATAGACCTGTATAGATTTAAAATTTATTACTAATATGTTATTTTGGGAGAAATTGAACGGAATTAGAAGTACACCTATATAGGTGTACTTCTAATAATTATATTATTTAAAGATAATATTATCAAGGAAACTATTACCACTATTATTACTATAGATATAATCGTTATCGTAACCGTAATCGTAAGATTCATTTGTATTTTTCATTTTCTTGCTATCATAACCAGCAATTACTTTAACCATAATATTCTTATTCTGAATACATCTATCCTTTAAAGCGGTCAGATAAATATTATTAGCCAATACAATATCTGAACGAGAAGTTTTAAAGAATGTATTAGTGATTGTAGTTAATAAGTTAGTGAAGTTTGATGTTAATGTACCATCACTTCCTTCAGTCCAATTTTTATTACTACGTTTAATATATTCATCTAATTTGTTGATTACACTATCAATAGCTTTAATTACTGTATTAGTAGATTCTTTAGCCATATCTTTAGTGTTTTTATAAGTAGTAACTTCATCTACAATAGTAGAAGCATTCTTTTTAATTTCTGATGCTGGAATAGAATCTTTTTTATCAGCACCGTTTCTAAATAATTTAAATAATTCATTTTTGAAATCTCTTTCATTATAAGAATCAGCAGCAGAACTATTATCAGTATATAATTTAGCAACTGCTCCTCTAATAGTATCATGAATATCTTCAGAATTATCTTGAATGCTTATATTAGCTCTCTTATAAACATCTGCTTTTTCAGCTGGAGAATTATAATTGATATTTCTACCACCAACAGAACCAGATCCTGATCCAGAACCACCACCAGATGATCCAGAACCTCCAATATTAACACCAGAATTACTAGTAGATCCGGATGAAGAAGATTGTGGATTTCTTTTATTTAATTCTTCTACAAATTTTTCTAGTTCATCTAAATATTTCTCCGCATTCGTTTTATCTAATTCTGTTACTTGATTATCAAAATAATCATTATCTAATTTATAATCATCTAGAAGTGAATTGAATTTATTTATAAATTCATTGTTAAAACTTCCATTATTTAGTTTACTCTTTATAACTTTAATTTTATTAAAGAAATCTTTTTTTGATATTTTATTGCTACTAGTTTGACTATTTTGTTGTTGTTGAGATCCACTTCCAGAAGAACTTGGACCTGATTCAGACGCCTGTGTTGTTGGATTATATTGATTTAAAATAGAAGCATCAAATTTATTATTCTTGATTTTTTTTAATAAATTATTTAATTTATTAAAAAAGATATTTACTTTTGATTTATCATCTAAATTTATCGAACCAAGCATTGATAATATAATATTAATTTCATTTGTTGAATTTTTATTAAGTGTATCTTTTAAAAAATTTAAAAGATCATTAATTGTATAATAATTGAAATTACTACCATCTATTTTGTTATGTTTTCCATCATATTTTGATACTAAATCAAATATTTTATTTACTTTTTCTTTTTCTTCTTTAGTAATTTGTCTTTTTTGGTTGTATAAATTATTAATATAATCCATATTATCTTTTCCAAATATCGATTCTTTACCGTAAGTGTGTAAAATATAAATTTTATCATACTCTGTTACATTTTGAGTGTTATATTCGTTTAATACATAATAATCATCATAATATCCTACCGATTCTACAAATGTTGATGGGTTTAATAAAGAATCGCTTACAGAACCTCTAGAATTTAATAAATTAACAATACTATTATCTATTTTTGTTTCACCAACTTTTGCCTTGTTAGTATAAATAGTAGCCAACTGACTATCGAAAGTAATATCATCTCTATTACTAAATTTCTTAATAGTAAATGTATATCCTTTAAATTCAAAATCATCTCTAATATTCTGTACTTTATTAATAAACTCATTACCATATTTCTTAGCAAAGCTAGAGCTTTTACCGAATACAGAACTCATCTTAGCCATAAACGAATGGAAGATAGCCTTAACCTTCTCTGCTAACTTTTTGAAGAAATCCTTAATCTTATTAAAGACAGCAGAAAAGCTTGTTGCTTCATATAATACTTCTCTACAACCATTAGATGAATATACTGCTAATTCATTCAATGCTACTTGTTTCATAAGAGTATTCCATTCTTCTTGACTCTCTGCTACAATTTCATATCCTAATGTAGTATAGTTAATATCTACACCTTCATCATAAATAGTATAATCAGATGGACTATATAAATCAGTATGATATCCACTATAACTATTTAAATTATCATTACTCACAAATAATCCCATATTATATATACCTCCTTTTATTAGAATAATGAAGAAGATGAAGCTGAATCTGGAACTTCATCTATTATTTCATTTGCTTTATACTTCTTTTTAGATTCTCTAGAAATTTCTTTTACTGCTTTTTTCTCACCATCTTTATTCTTTATTGCAATAGTATTTGCAATACTTCTGAAATTATCAGCAGTTTTCATTTGTTTAGATGAAATTTTCTTTCTCTTATCATCATCTAAATCGACTCTATTTTTCTCTATATTATACGAATTCATTTGAAGAATATTAGCTTCTAATTCAAAATAGTCTGATACTCTTACTCTAGTATAATAGAATAAGAAAATTAATTCTCTAATTAAAGGAATAATACATGTAACCAATCCAGCAATAGCAATAACACTACCACCGATAGCTAATCCGCCCATAAATCCTCTAGTATTTTCTTTCAAGATATATTCCATAGATGATTTAACTTGTCCTTTTTTATAAGCTTCATTAAACTTTTCGAGATTATCAAATAACATATGATCTTTTGTTTTATTCATAGCAGATTTATCTATACTCATCTGGAATGAATCATCTGTAGGAGACTTAATAAATTCGATGCACATAGATACCATATATGCAACGGCATTGATAATACTAAATACTATAGTATCATATACTACCATAGGAAATTCTACATTAGAAGTAAATGCTCTTTTCCATAAACTTGTACTATCGATAATATTATTGATAGCGGTAGTGATAGTATTAATAGGATTATCAGTTTTAACTGTTTTATCCATTTCTAAAATTAATTGTCTCATTGTTTGGATACATTGCCACATTTTATCATAGTTAGAAAGTTTAGTGATATCCCCTTTAGTTAATGGAATCTCACCAAAATCAATATCATCTACTCTATCAACAATACTTTCATATAATTTAGATGTAAGACTAATCAATACTTTACTTTGATCTTCTTCATTAATAGATAATAAAATCTTTCTAGTATCAGAATCAGTATTATCAAAATATTCATTCATAATCTGTGTATATTCTTTTGATCTATAAATATCTCTGAAATTCACAGATTCATTTTTAGATAATTTTTCAGTTTCTTTTCCAATACTTTTACCGATATTAGATCCAATAAATCCTCCAATAGGACCACCAACCATATTACCAGCTACACTACCAACAGTCTTACCAATAAATTTTTGTGGATGAGCTTGAATATCATAAATATATTTTTTACCATTAATTTCGATTACATCTTTTAAGTCAAGATTTCCAATATCTTTATCTTTCAATTTTCTATATATCTTACCATTGATATTGATTTTTCCTTCATTTAAAACTTCATCATGTTCTTTATCTAAAGCTTCTAATAATCCACCTTCACCTATTTTCAAAGTTCTTTTAGATTTTTCTACTGTTTTAGATTTTACTTTTAATTTATCAGTAGTTTGTCTATCACTACACGAACCAGTACCAACAGCAAATCCAGTTAAACCTCCAGCTAAAGCACCAGCTCCAGTACCAATAACAGCACCACCAGCAGCACCCAAAGCTGTTCCAAGAGTAGCACCTGCTACACCACCAATAGCTCTAAGAACAAAACAACCTTTTCTTTTAGTTGGACCATCATATACATAAGGTTTATCTTGAATATATACGATAAGTTTCTTATCTCCATTATCGATAAAATTTTGTTCTTCTCTTTTAGAAAGTTTCTTATAAGATTTATTATTATACCATACATACTTAGCTTCAGACAATGATTCTAATTCATCATCATAATCTTCTTTAATATATTCATTTGTGCCTTTTTTGAACTTAAATTTAGTTTTAGTATTCTTAGCTTTACCAACATTATCTTTCATTTTTTCGATGTTTGTTGTGACATTTTTCTTAATATTGTTTTTAACTTTACCACATGAATCTTTAATTGTTCTACCATTATCTTTAACTTTATCGAGATATGTAGAATCATTATTGGATTCCATCATAATTTTTCGTAATTCCATATCAGAAAAAATTGCCATTCATAACCCTCCTTTATGAAAAAATAAATTATCTGCTTACTTTAGTAAGTAAATTAACCATCTTTTTGTACTGGTTATCGCTAGCTTCTCTTTCAAGATTATTGAAAGTTAATCTTTCAAAGTTATCATCTCCAGTATCATAGATATAATTAAGAACTTCTGTTGATTCATTCATAATAGCAAAACACATAAAATTATAACTATCTAAAATTTTACGTACTAATGATACATTATATAAATCTTTATTCATATTCTTCTTCATATATTCTGCATCATTATCAGAAATAAGAAGAGTACTAATAGCTGTAGCATCATTATACATTTTTAATGATCTTCTAAATCTACTCTTCAATGATCTTCTTTCTAATACTTTCCATAATTTATTAGAAGAAGATTTTTTACCATAAGATAAAGCATCAATTTTAGCTTTATCGATAGCAAATAAAAAGTCTCTAAAGAAACTAATTTCATTAGTAGTTGCTCTAACAAAATTAGTTAAGAAATTTCTATCTTCAATTTTACTAGATAATCTATTACAAATATCAATAGAAGACACAGGATATACTTTTGCTTTTACACCAATAATAGCTGTATTAGTGAAAGTATTACTACCATCTTCTCCTTTTTTGATAAAATTAATAACCATCATAGTTGGCATCATTTCATTAGCTTTTTTGTATTCTACATCAAGAAATGATCCTTTATGAATTTTATACTGAGTGTCTATTGTTTTTAACATAGAATCTCTTTCTTGGTTATCTATATCTGATCCACTAACAGCCCCTCTATAATTATTCGTAACATGACTTACAGGACTATTGGAGTATGTAGTCATATTATCTACATTTCCTTTAAATCTAACATTATCACCTTGAATATTATTCGTAGTATCATTTGTTGTATTATCACCATATGTATTACCAGTAAGAGTACTTCCTCTTCTTTGGTTAATAGTTCCAGTAAATTTATTTTTAGCTTCTTTAATAACTACATCATTACCTCTAATAGCATAACCAGGGATAACTTTAAATGATTCGATACTTTGTTCATTTACATCATCTGGTAATGTGTAATTGGATTCTCTTAAATCTTTTAAAACCTCATTTAATACATCATGATCAATCTTACCTCTAAATTCAACATTTTCATCAAATTCGCTAACTAATCTATCTAAAGAGTCAGCGTAATCATCAATAGTGGAATTTAAAGATCCTAAATTTTTATGAAATTTATTCACGAAATCAAACACATCTTCATTACTATCTACACAAATAGCTGTAAATAGCATATGTAATAAAGAAGCACATTTCTTTTCATGTGCTTTAGCAAACATACAAGCATTAGCCGGATCCAAATCTGTACTAGCTAATACAGGAAAAGTTAAAATAAGATCTTTTGTAGCAGAAGTGATGGATTTGAAACTTCTTTTACTAGCAGAATTAGTTAAAAATTGTACTTCATCATAATCTTTTAAAGACGTGATTACATCAACAATATCTTTAACTACAGATTCATGAAAGAATTCTCTTCCGTACATATAATGTTACCTCCTTTGGTATAGTAATTATTAATATGTTTTTGAAAAAAAAAAGAAAGTGCATTTTAAACGTTCTTTAAAATTTATCTTAAAATAGTATTAAGAAGAATTCTAAATTGCTCATCAGTCATCACAACCGGTACAGTATTTTCATTTTTAAGTTTCACTTTATGGTCACTTACCACTATAAACGGACTAGTTCTCTCAACTTGTTTAAACATTCTTTCTAGTCTATCCAATCTTTTTTCGATATCATCCAATTTAGAATTTGATATCGAAGAATATTGGGTAGTTTCAGGAACATCTAATCCAAGACGTGTCCGTTCATCTTGATAAATTTTATCTAGACGAGCTCGAAACTTAGCATTGTGTTCAGCCGATTGTCTCCAACATTTTTCAAAATCTTCACCATTCATAATAAATTCTCCTCTTTAAATTATCAAAAAATTTCACTAGTTATACTAGTAACCGTATAGTGAAGAGGGAGAAGTTATCATAGGTATAAAATGCACTCTCTTATTCACTATTATAGTATATAATTGTATATCTATTTAGTCCCTGAACATTCATATAATGCCTAAACAGGTAAAGAAAGGAGGATAATATATGTTTGATGGTACTGGTGATAATGACGAAATCAAAAGATTAAGACGAGACACATTTAATAGTGACTATATAGATTCTATATATAACTCTGGTGTAACAAAAGATTCTAATGGTAATGTAATTGGTAGATATAAAACGGCTATTAATGAGCATTATGTTGGAAATGATAATGTATCTAATAGAACGACTTATTATAATAATAGTGATACTGATAGTAGTATGAGTGAGGGAAAATATAATAATGGATCATATTCATACTTTACTAAAGATATGGGATTAGATGATTCCACTTCTACTAATATTCTAAATTCTTCTAATATTTATACTGTAGATCAAATATATAATAATAGATTTAATAAATTCTCTAGGTATGGATTATTAGATATGACTAATTCTCATACTACATCTAGAGAATATTTATTTTTTTCTAAACCAGATTTAAACCTACTTAATACAGCTAATCCATTAATATTAAGCGATCCATTAAGTGGGATACCATTTTTTCAAAATGCATTAAAACAGTTTCCTTCTTGTATGTATTCTTTACAACAAACATATGATTCATATAAGATTGGTGGAACTGTACCGTTTAATTTTAGGAATAAATTCATTCCAATGCTATCCAATCAAGTTAGTAGTACATTGGATTTGGATGGGATAACAGCTAGTGAAACACAAAATAATACTAATTTATATCAAATTACTACTACATATAGAGATGGATCAGAAGTGTCAGATTGCGGTAGTAGTTTTACATTAGAATTCAATGATACTAGATATTTAGACGTATATATGTTTTTCAAGATATATGATGAATATTTTAGAGAAAAGTATAAACGAGATATAATTCCAGTAAAGATTTCATATATAGACGATAAAATTATTCCTGAATGTATGTCTATATGGAAGATTATTGTAGATGATACTAATACAATTATTTACTATGCTAAAGCTACTGGTGTTACACCAATGTCTGTACCGAGAGACGCAATGTCTAATTTTGAAGGAGGTATTAAAGAAACAATTAGTTTTAAGGCACAATTTGTTAAAGATTTAGATCCTATTAGTTTGATAGAATTAAATCATTTATCAGCTATTAGCTTAGGATTAACTAATAAAACTTTAGCCAATAAAGCTATGCTCACATTAAAAGATTCTAAATTAACTATAGGAGCTAATACTGAATGGGGTTCTGTTCCTTATATTGGTAAAGTAGGAAAAAGACACGGAGCAACTAATGCTGATGGAGAATTATATAAACTTATGTGGGTAAAATAAAGGAGGGATAATATGTCTTCGAAAAATGTTATAGAAAGTAATACTGATAAAATTCTTAATTCTGATATATATGATTTAACTTCATTTGTTGATGATATTAAGAAAAGAAATATAGATGGTGTAGATGAAAAAGAAACATTACTTGTAGGTATTTATGGTTATTTAGGATACGAATTTACATCATTATTACAAAATGCTATTGTTACAGCTTCAGAATTAGCAAACGAAGCTATACCTACAAGAGCTAAGTTTGATAGAAATGTAATTACTCATGCTTTATCATTAGGTGTTAAAAAAGTCAATGCTACACCTGCCAATATGAAAGTTTTCTTAATGTTTCCTGAGAAAGCATTAAGAAATAATATGGTTGATGGTAAATTCACTTTATATTCTAAAACAGCTATATTATTTGATGATTATGAATTCCATACAGATTATGATATTGATATTTATGCTAATAAAATAACAGATAGTACAAATGGTACTAATATGGATTATGTATATACGGCAAAATACAATATAGATCAGAATAATAAAAATCCAATTTCTGATATAGACAATGAATACTTACCACCTGTAGGAATATATAAAGGAACTACTGATAATATTGTATGTATAATAACGAATCTTCATCAAGTAGAATATGTAGAAATAGAAGAGAAAATTATAGATTCTGATGTTATAGCTAATAAGACATTGAATTTTTCTTTTAATAATCAATTAGCTCATTTCTTTGTAGAAGTAGAAGATGGAGCAGGAAATAAAACAGAATTAATTCCAGTATATGATGGATTATATAACCAAGAAATAGCTGAAAAGAAATACTGTTATTATCAGTATATAAATAGTAATACTATTCGTATTAGATTTGATCCAAATTCTTATCAACCTACAGCAAATTGTAATGTTACTATTAAGGTATATACCACTCAAGGATATTCAGGTAATTTTAATTATTCTGAAGATCTAATGGTTAGATTAACATCTGATGAATATACTAATTTATATATGATAGTAAAACAAAGAGGAACAGACGGATCTACTGGTGGTTTAGATAGAAAAAGTGTAGAAGACTTACAGAAAATTATCCCTAAAGAAGCTTTAAGTAGAGGATTTATTACTACTCTTAGTGATTTAAGAAACTATTTTAATAGCTTAAATAATGAAACTTCTGTATTACATGTGTTTAGAAAAGAAGATAATATACTCACTAGAGTATATTATATTTATTGTCTAATGAAAGATAGTTCATATAATGTAATACCAACAAATACTATTCCTGTATATGTAGAAAGTTCTAAAGCTGATCCATATAATGGTAAATTATATATAGAAAGTGGAACACCATTTTATATGTACAAATATGGTGAAGGAGCAGATCTTAATCTTATTAAAAATAATTATATAGGATATATGAAAGAAAATGTTGTATTCACTCAAACAGTATACGAACCAGCTAATCAACATTATAATTTCTTCCATGGTGTACCGACTCAAGCATCTTTAGAAAAGTGGTGTAGAAGTGACGATAAAATTAATCCTCCTAAAGATATAGAATATGATGTACCACCAAATGATTTAGCATATAAATTTGTGAAAAATTCAACTATTATGTTTAAATTTAATAAAGATTTTTATAAAGAATTTATATCAGATGAATTAAAACATGATTATTTAGATGAATGGTATACTGGAGTTATAGAGAGGATTAACGGTGTATTTAAATCATCATCTCCTATGGTTGATAATAACGGTAATTATGTATATCAAAGAGATAATAATGGTAATTTGATATATACTGTAGATGAATTAGGAAATTATGTATTAGATGAAGATGGAAATAAAATTCCAAAATATAAGTATCAATATTATTATAGTATAGCTATAAGATTCTATGATCCTAATAAGTTCTTTTCATCTCAATTAGGAGGTAGTATTCCATCTTACTATGCTTATTGTTCTAATATTGTTATACCTGCATATTTTGATGATACTGATTCTACTGTAGGGCTATCAGATACAGAAAAGATGGATTATATTGTTAGGAAATATTCTAGTGATGTAACAGTACATAATTCTCAAACAATGTTATTGGAATCTATATCTGGTGTTAATGATTATTCATATAATGCTCAAACCGAGTCATTATCTTTTAACTCATTAAAATTATCAGATGGTGATAATATTAGATTTTGTACATATTCTAATGATAAAACTGGTGGAGAATATGAATATCTTAATACTGAAACATGGAAATTAGGAGAAGTACTTTCTGTAGAAAAAAATGATGGAAGAATCGTTTCTATAGAAGTATTAGTTCATAATACTGATGGAAGTTTTAATAATGTAAGATATAGATTACCTATATCTGGAGTTGATGATATGGAATCATTAGGAAAACATTTGAATGAAAATGATATCATAAGATTATATAAGATAACAAAATTCTTATATACAACTCCTATGAGTATTGTATTATCTGATGATTCTAATGTGGATACTCATAGAATAACTGCATCATATTATCTTGATTATATAAACGAAAATAGATTAATGAATTTTAAATGTATT